>Ga0207089_1078_pt1 | contig 19021 bp, 19 predicted proteins | sample Alteio_BWMinHeat_49_FD_153571 | JGI IMG/M metagenome (GOLD analysis project Ga0207089, IMG submission 153571) | Enriched cells from forest soil in Barre Woods Harvard Forest LTER site, Petersham, Massachusetts, United States -... | ecosystem: Environmental > Terrestrial > Soil > Temperate forest >...
AATGGATAGCCCCCAATATAAAAAATGTCTGCACTAGAAGGAAATGGTTTTTCATGATAGAAGAGCTCAACAACCGTCCATATTTGTTCAGCCATAAACCAGATTACTATAAATATTAGAAAAAAAATCCAAGATTTTCCATGATCTCCCACCAAACCATTTCTTTTTACCAGAATACCAGACAAAATTACAGGAACAATAGCTAGAACAAAAATCCAATTTCCAAACACAATTGCAGTTTCTTTTCCAAACGATTCAGCAATTAGAAATGCAAAACCACTAGCAAGTAAAGAAATTAAGAAATATTTTTGTGATTGCAGTTTTTCTAATCGTGTTTCCATTTTATCATTTCGCCATTACAACAAAATTTCCATATGTGCTATAAATTAACATTGCATCTATGATCATTACTAAAACAATTAGCATGTGTAAATCAATTAAAAAGTAGGTTTTATTCGCCTTCAGGAAATTGATAAAATGCAGGTATTTTAGTTGGAGGATTACCATACACTAGTGCAATTTCGTCATGAGCATGTAGTGGTGTATCTTTCAAGCTCGTAGTCACAGCTTGTCCATTTACATAGATTATCGGGGCGCTATCAGTTGGTGGCATTCCTGTACTGGTGGACTTCCAAATGTCAAAGAATTGTCCTAGCGTGAATACCTTCTCTTGAGGAGACTCTATGTGTATTATACCGTCTGGAAGATGGGTGTGCAGCCAATACAGACAGGTATTGTCATTTATTCCAATAAATGCAGGAACTTTTATGAGATTACCGTTAACAAAAATATCAAGATGTGCATGTATATGAAAAACAAGGGATTCTCCTATATCACATTCAATTGCATCAATAAGTGGAACATTATCTGCCCTGGTGGTGCTGGCGCTATCTAATTTATTACTAACAACTGCTAATGTTGCTACAATAGCTGCAATTATGGCTATTATAATTATCTTATTTTTGGCCTTACTTGGTCGTTTTTCGTTAGTTTGTTTTTTATCAATACGTTCATCCTTATTTTTGCCCATTGTCTAACTGTATTCTATTTTTCAACTTATTAATTCAATCGAAATTTTTATGCGTAAAGTTTGTATCGTGAGTTTACCTGATTCAGTAGGATATAGACTAATGGTCATTACTAGATACTGTTATTTAGGGTAAAAATTTGACTTTGATCAATTCATGGGCAAAAAAGATCGAGAAGAGCGAGTAAAGGAACGAGAGAGTTATGTTGAAAAACATCAAAAACAAAAGATGAAGTACAAACTAATAGCTCTTGGTGTCTTTGGAGGTATTATAGCAGTTCTTGCAATTTCAAGTTATAATTTCTATGTATTATCAACCACTGTAACTCCAACTGGTGTTCCTCCTGGAGCAGGTCCTCTTGGAGGGATTCACATTCATGCAGGATTATTAACAATGATTTATGGTCAGATGTTTGATTATTCTACTCCAGCTTATCAGATAAAAAGTCCATACATATCATTTCAGAAGGACAACGGTGAAACTGTTCACATGCTTGCTGCAAATGTTACTATGGGGTATTTGTTTCAGTCACTTCACATAGGATTAACTGATAAATGTTTCATCTTTCCAGACAAGAGACAGTTTTGCAGTGATAACACATATACTCTAAAGTTTTACGTCAATCATCAACAAATACCAAGCATACTTAATTATGTGTTCAAAAACAATGACAGAATTTTAATTTCATATGGTAATGAGACACAAGTTCAGATAAATGATCAACTAGCAAGAGTTGATTCCTTCAAATTAATTACCTAGGGTTCTTTAAGAGCATCTTTTAGTCTGTTGAATTCTTCAATTGTTATTTCTCCTTTGGCAAGTCTATTTCTTAAAATCATAAGTGAATAATCCTCTTCTACAAAATCATCATCCTTTTCTACAGATTTTGTAGGATCATCAACATTCTTCTTATTCATTGGTTTGAAATCAAAATTAAACCATAGTTTATTTTTCTTTGCATAAAGAACTGCAATAATTATACCGGCACCAGCTAAAATAATCAGAGGATACAATATATTGTTAAAATCAACAGATAATAGTTTATTTTCAGATATTTTTTCCATATTAGATGCGGAAACATTACCAATGGAATCTCCAAGATTCATATTTTCACTTAATAAAATTTTGTTAGATTTTCCTTGCATTAACTGTTGCAATCTTTTTGCATTTTCAATTCTTTTTTGAATTTCTTCATAAATTGCTTGAGCATCAGTAGTTTGTGTAGATCCAGTATTGTTTTGGGCGGATGCACCAGGTGAACTTGGTGTAGTTGGCACTGGTGTAGACATGGTTGTTGCATACGCTACGTTAGAGGGATTACTTGCACCTGCAGAGTTTATTGCCGATATTCTATAGGAGTATTGTTTACTTGGAGTTAATCCAGTATCTTGGTATGTCAATGTCAAGGTGTTTTGAATCGCATTAAATCCATTTCCATTATTTCTTTCAATTTTATATCCTGTTATTGGTGAACCTCCGTTCATCGTAGGTGCCAACCAAGAAAGATCAATTTCTGTTGATGAGAAAGGAGTTGTTGTCAGACTAACTGGTGAAGATGGTGTAATTGATGAGCCATCAGGGGAAAATATAAAATTCACAGTTTTACCAATTGCTTTATTCATAACGAATGCTGTAGCGTTGTAAATTCCCTTAACTGAAAACTTTTGTTGATTACCTTGAGTACCAGTATCAACCACGATTTGAAAATTGTTAGTATTATCTGCAGTTCCAGATGATAAAAGCACAAAGTTGTTAGGACTATAGATCACAATATACACATTTTGTGGATCACCGGATGCAATTTTGCCAGAAAAAATAATCTGGTTTCCCCCCCTGTAAAATCCAGAATTGGTTTGAAACGATGTGACTTCAGCATATGCAGGTAAAATTACCGATGAAATCAATGAAAATACAAATAAAATTGAGAGTAGGTTTACCAAACTAATCCTCATAGACTGTTTTTTACTTACATAATTATTAAAAACGCGTAGAATTGATACTTTTCAATGTAAAGCTAAAATTATGCCAGTTTTCTTCCAACTGTGTTCAAAATGGAAATATCTAGTAGAAATGTTGTAGTAGGACCATCAAGAGCCCCCCACAGAGCAATGTACAAGGCAATGGGATTAAATGATGAGGATCTTGGAAAACCCTTCATCGGTGTATCTCACACTGGAAATGAGGCCACTCCATGTAACATACATCTTGGAAGATTAGCTCAAAAAGCAAAGGAGGGGGTAAGTGATTCTGGAGGTACTCCAAGAGAATTTGCAACAATTGCAGTAAGTGATGGTATCGCAATGGGTCATGAAGGTATGAAAGCATCTCTAGTCAGCAGAGAAATAATTGCAGATTCAATTGAGATAATGGTAAGAGCTCATCAATACGACGGATTAGTTGGAATAGCAGGTTGCGATAAAAGTTTACCAGGTACTATGATGGGAATGGCAAGACTAAATCTTCCATCAGTTTTTGTTTATGGTGGCACCATCATGCCAGGAATTTATGAAGGAAAACAAGTCACAATACAGGATGTTTACGAGGCCGTTGGTTCCTATGAAACAGGCCAATTAACTCTTGAAGCTTTGAAAAATCTTGAAAATGTAGCATGTCCAAATGCAGGTTCTTGTGGCGGTATGTATACTGCAAATACCATGGCGTCAATTAGCGAAGCAATTGGAATTGCATTACCTGGCAGTGCATCTCCTCCAGCTGAAGATCCACGAAGAGAAAAAATGGTATACGATAGCGGCAGGGCAGTTCTAAATCTTTTAGAAAATGGGATAAGACCAAAAGATATTTTTACATTTGAGGCATTTGAAAATGCAATTACAGTTGCAAATGCAATAGGTGGCTCTACTAATGCAGTTCTTCATCTTTTAGCTTTATCTCGTGAGATTGGAGTACGACTTACACTAGAAGACTTTGAGAGAATTAGAAAAAAGACACCGCATATTGCAGACATGAGACCTGGAGGATTTTATGTAATGTTAGATTTAGACAAGATTGGAGGAATTCCAATTTTAATGAAGAGTTTGGCTAAGAAAAATCTTTTAAATGAAAATGTTATGACTGCAACTGGTAAAACACTCAAGCAAAATTTAGATTTAATTACACTTTCGTTTGATGCTAATCAAAAAGTGCTCAAACCAATTGAATCACCAATTCATAGAACTGGAACACTAGAAATTCTTAGAGGCTCACTTGCACCAGACGGTGCAGTTGTAAAAGTAGCTGGAGTGCACGCTACAGAATTTCGAGGCAAAGCCAAAGTTTTTGATAGAGAAGAAGATGCATTTGATGCCATTTCAAAAAGAGAGATAAAAGAAAACGATGTTGTAATAATAAGATATGAGGGTCCCAAAGGAGGACCAGGCATGAGAGAGATGCTAGGAGTTACTGCTGCACTTGTAGGACAAAAACTGGGAGAAAAAGTTTGTTTAATAACAGACGGAAGATTCTCGGGTGCAACAAGAGGTCTTATGATAGGCCATGTTTCTCCAGAAGCAGCTGTTGGTGGAAATATTGCTCTAGTAAAAGAAGGTGATGAGATTATAATCAATATTGAAAAAAATACTTTGGATATGTCAGTATCTGAAAGTGAACTTGCACAAAGACGTAAAGAGTGGAAGCCTAGAAAGCCAAATTATGAAACAGGGGCATTAGCAAAATATGCATCACTTGTAGGTTCTGCCTCCGAAGGTGCCATTACTAGTCCACTAGGACAAAATTAATTTTTCTAAAAATTTAGAAATCTATTGGAAGATGATATTGGCAAAAAAACCTAGTTTTTTCCCCAATTGTTTTTGCAGTTATTGATACTCCATCTTCTAGTCCTTTCTCGCAGATACTACAAACTGCTGTTTTGACAGCTGTTTTGAGAGGAGCTGTTTTTTTAACAAAATACAGATCCTGGAATAACAAAATTTCGTTTCTATTTTGCCTTGGAGCCAATACCTGAGACATACATACCATACGTCAAGATCGGATATAAAGGTACCGTACTATACCGTAAGTTTCTGAGATTTTAATGCTTCCAAACTAGTTGCTTAATTTTAAATAGAGTTAGAACAGGACTTTCTATATGGGTGGCCGCATTTGGACATTCAAAGCTTAGTATAGTACCCCTAGAGTTTACTGGCTCCCAATTTGAACTGTATAATAAAATTTCAAGAAATTATCACTATTCCTTCTTGTTCGAATCATTAACTGGTCCTGAGGAATTAGCAGAAACCTCGATTATGGGATTTGATCCTTCAATTGTAATCAAAGGATATACAGACAGAATAGTGTTACGTGACAAAAATGCAAATACAAGAACAATTTTAACAAATGATCCATTATCGGAAATAAAAAAACTAATTCATGAAATTCCTGATCAAAAATATCGCTATCTGGGAGGAGCAGTTGGAATAATAAATTATGATGCCATAAGATTATGGGAAAAGATTCCAGATTCGCATAAAAATGACGACATGCCACTAATGGAATTTGGAATTTACACAGATGGAATCTTGTATGACAATAAGGAAAAAAAATCATTTTATTTTTATTACGACAAAAATAGAATTGACAGTATAACATTTTCTGAGGCAGAATTTGAAAAGTTTGCATCGTCAGAAATTTCAGAAAACCTAGACAAACAACAATTTGAAAAGATGGTAGCCAAGGCAAAAAAATACATACATGATGGTGACATATTCCAAGTAGTACTTTCTAGAAAATTCAAATTTTCTGCAGAAGGTGATTTACTCAAAGTATACAAATCACTTAGACAGATAAATCCATCACCTTATCTTTATCATATGAAAATGGGTAACAGAACCATTATTGGTTCTAGTCCGGAAATGCTACTCAGGGTAACTGGAAAAGTTGTTGAGACATTCCCTATTGCGGGCACTAGACCAATAACTGATAATGAGGAAAAAAATGAATTATTAAAAAAAGAAATGCTAAACGATGAGAAAGAGCTAGCTGAGCATACAATGCTTGTAGACCTTGGTCGAAATGACATAGGACGTGTTTGTAAATATGGTTCTGTACATGTAAAAGAGCTTATGGCTGTCAAAAAATTCAGTCATGTCCAACACATTGTTACTCATGTTGTTGGAAGCTTGGATCAAAAATACGATGTTTTTGATGCGATGAAAGCTGTGTTTCCTGCAGGTACTGTTTCTGGCGCACCAAAAATTCGTGCAATGGAAATAATTGATGAATTAGAACCTGATGAACGTGGACCATATGCAGGAGCAGTTGGATATTTTTCTTTTAATGGTTGTTGTGATTTTGCCATTGCAATCAGAACCATATTTTTTGAAGGAAAAAACGGATTTATTCAAACAGGAGCTGGCATAGTATCAGATTCTAAAGCTGAAAATGAATGGTTAGAGACTCAACACAAAGCAAATGCAATGCTTAATGCACTAAAGGAGGCATCAAAATGAAATTTTTAATAATTGATAACTATGATTCATTTGTTTATAATATTGCGCAGATTCTTGGAGAGCTTGATGTTACATCAGATGTAATCAGAAATGACAAAATAACACTTGATGAGATCAAAAAACAAAATTATGATGCAATAGTCATATCACCTGGACCAGGAACACCAGAAGATGAGAAATACTTTGGAATATGTAACAAAGTAATAACAGAACTAGGTCCAACAACACCAATTCTAGGAGTCTGTCTAGGTCATCAAGGAATCATTCATGCGTTTGGAGGAAAAGTTGTAAACGCTGGTAACGTAAGACATGGAAAGACAAGTCCCGTGGTGCATTACAAATCACCATTATTTGAAGGAGTTCAAAATCCATTCAAAGCTACAAGATATCATTCTCTAGTAGGGGACAAGACCGTGATTCCAGATGTGCTCAAAGTAACTGCAGTTGCGCAAGACGATAACGAGATAATGGCAGTAAGTCATAAAAAATACCTCATCGAAGGAGTACAATTTCATCCAGAATCAGTAATGACTGGAGAGGGTAAGAAAATTCTAGCCAATTTCATAAAGTTGATAAAAAAATGATTTCAGAACTAACAAACAAACTTTCACTGTATCAGGATCTTGGTTATGATGAAATGAGCGGCGTCATGGATGAGTTATTCAAAGGACAAATTCCTCCTCAAGAAGGAGCCAATTTTTTAAGAAATTTAACTGACAAAGGAGAATCGGATGAAGAACTTTTGGCAATGCTAGACAAAATGCAACAATATGCCATTCATATCAACCCAAAAAGATCTGGCAGAATAATCGACGTATGTGGCACAGGCGGGGATAAGATGAAAACATTCAATGTCTCCACAACGGCTGCGTTTGTAATAAATGGTGTCGGTGGAACAGTAGCAAAGCATGGAAACAGATCAGTTTCTGGAATTTATGGTAGCGCCGATATTTTCGAATATTTTGGATATGATCTAGATATGCCGCCAGAAAAAGTAACTGAAATTATAGAAAAATGTGGAATAGGATTTATGTTCGCACAGAAATTTCATCCAGCAATGAGAAACATTGCAGAAGCAAGAAAAATTCTCGGGACAAGAACTGCGTTTAATTTACTTGGACCATTAAGTAATCCAGCAGGAGTAAAGAACCAGCTAGTTGGAGTATTTTCTGCAGACTATCTTGAAAGAATAGTATTATTGCTAAAGTCACGCAATGCAGAAAATGTGATGGCAGTATTATCTCATGATGGTCTTGATGAGCTATCCACTACATCAAAAAACCAAATCTGTCATCTCAAAAATGGAAAAATTATCATTAGAATTCTAAACCCTATAGATTTTGGATTAGCAAGAGGATCTTTAGGAGATATTCAGATTTCATCAAAGGATGAAGCTATAAAGTCATTTATCTCTGTCTTGATAGGAACTGCAAATAAATCAATGATTGAGGTAACAGCACTTAATGCAGCTGCAGGTTTAATAATTTCAGGCATCGCAGATGATTTTCATGATGCAATACCAATAGCCTTGGATTCTATAAAAAGCGGTAAAGCATATGATGCATTTAGAAATTTTATTCGTTTTTGCGGCAATATAGAAAAAGTTGAGGAGTTTGAAAAATCATGAAGGACATGTTACAAAAACTTGCAAATAATTCGCAAAAAGCAATAGATGATGGAGTTTACAAAATATCAGAAAAATTACCAAGATCAAAAAGTAACATAATTGACAACATTAGAAAAAATAAACACGCCTCACTAATTACCGAGATAAAATTTTCTTCTCCATCTCTTGGAAACATTCGTGATATTTCGGACCCTGTAGAGATAGCAAAATTAATGGTTCAAGGTGGTGCTACTGGGCTCTCCATACTCACACAACCTTATCTTTTTAATGGCTCACCGGAGTATTTTCAAAAAATTCGTAGACATGTCAACATACCACTTTTAATGAAAGATATTGTCATCGATAAAAAACAGATAGATGCAGCAGAAAAAATAGGCGCTGACTGCATATTACTTATACAATCAATTTTTGATAAAAAATTTGCCAATGATATTGACGAGTTTGTTGCTTATGCACATAAAAAAAATATGGCTGTACTTTTAGAGACTCATACAAAAAGTGAATTTGTTAGATCAGTACAAACGGATGCAGATATGCTTGGAATAAATAATCGTAATTTAGATACACTAGAAATTGATCTTAATACAACAAAAAATATTCTCAAAGACCGAAAAGAAAAGCGGATAATTCTCTCTGAAAGTGGGATAGAATCTCCAAAAGATATTAAATTTCTTCATAAATGTGGTGCAGATGCATTTCTTGTTGGGAGTAGCATAATGAAGAATAGAGATATCAAGGGACATGTAGGAAAGTTGGTGTTATCAATATGAAAATAAAATATCCAAAAGGGGGAAAATTTGGCGAATTTGGAGGCAGATACATTCCAGAGACACTGGTTCCTGCAGTAGAAGAATTAGAAGAGGCTTACTTGAAATTTAAAAATGATAAAGAATTCAAAAAAGAATTGGACTATTATTTACGTGAATATGCCGGTAGGCCAACTCCTCTATATTTTGCAAAGAATCTGACAGAAAAAATTGGCGGTGCCAAGATATATCTAAAAAGAGAAGATCTTTTGCATGGCGGAGCACATAAAATCAACAATACGTTAGGTCAAGCCCTTCTTGCAAAAAAAATGAAAAAGAAAAGGATCATTGCAGAAACAGGAGCTGGTCAACACGGAGTTGCAACTGCAATGGCTTGCGCCGCATTTGGTTTGCTATCTGAGGTATACATGGGGTACAAAGACACTCAACGCCAAAAGCTAAATGTTTTTAGAATGAAACTTCTTGGCTCTTCTGTTCATCCCGTAATGGAGGGAACCCAGACACTAAAAGATGCAATAAACGAAGCAATCAGAGACTGGATTACAAATGTAGAAACCACTTACTATCTCCTTGGTTCAGCAGTAGGTCCACATCCATATCCAGTCATGGTCAGAGATTTCCAATCAGTGATTGGTAATGAAATCAAATCACAAATGAAGGAAATTGAAAGGAAAACTCCTGATGCAGTTATTGCATGTGTTGGTGGCGGTTCTAATGCTATCGGAACATTTTATCCGTTAATAGACACAGATACTGAAATGTTTGGCATTGAGGCAGGTGGAGAAGGAATTGACACAGATCATCATTCTGCAACACTAATGGCAGGATCAAAAGGAGTTCTACATGGAATGTTGACATATCTTTTACAAGACAATGAAGGACAAATTCTTGATACACATAGCATTGCAGCTGGATTAGATTATCCAGGAGTAGGTCCTGAACATTCATACTTGAAAGATAGCAAACGAGTAAAATACGATAGTGTTAGTGACAAAAATGCAATTGATGCATTTTTAATGCTTGCAAAACATGAGGGAATCATACCTGCACTAGAATCATCGCATGCTGTTGCATATGCTATAAAAATTGCAAAGAAATTTTCCAAGAGCGAGTCTATAGTCATTACTTTATCTGGTCGTGGAGACAAGGATGTTGAAGTAGTAGAGAATTATCTGAATCAAAATGTCAAAAATAAAAAATAAGTTTTTGGAGCTAAAGTCCAAAAATCAAAAAGCATTAATCGCATACATAGTAGCTGGGTATCCTAGTGAAAATGATACACTGTCTGCAATACGAGGTTTAGTAAAAGGTGGCGCAGACATAATTGAGCTTGGATTACCTTTTTCAGATCCTCTTGCAGACGGACCTGTGATTCAAAATGCAAGCTATATTGCATTACAAAAAGGAATCAATCTTTCAAAGTTTCTCAATCTGGTCAAAAAAATAAGAAAAGAAACAGATCTGCCTCTAGTCTTGATGACATATACAAACCTACTTTACAAGCAAGGCTATGACAGATTTATCGCACTTGCAAAAAAAGCAGGAATTGACGGATTTATACTGCCAGACATGTCAATAGAAGAGTCAGACGAATATCTAAAAGCCATACGTAAAAACAAGGCTGACTCAATTTTTCTTATTTCACCAAATACATCGTCTAAAAGAATTAAAAAAATTGTTTTAGCGTCATCTGGATTTTTGTATCTTGTTTCAGTATTTGGTACAACTGGTAAACAACAAAAAATTCAACAATACACAATAGATGCAATCAAAAATACAAAAAAACTAGTTAATGGAAAGATTCCAATTGGGGTAGGGTTTGGTGTAACCAACCCCCAACAAACCAAATTCTTTATTCAAAAAGGTGCAGATGCAGTAATAGTTGGAAGTGCATTTTTAAGATTGATTGAAAAAGTACCTCCAAAAAAAATCGAATCAGAAATTGCTAAATTTACACGAAGTCTAAAAGCAGCAACAATTTCACAATAAGGAAATTCCCTTATAACATGCATTGTGACCGAAAAAAATGACAGTGTATTTGATTTTTAATCAAAAATCGTACATTATGTTAAGTGACTAGCATTTTGATTATGATCTTAAACTCTTTTCAAGAAATTATACTAGCTTCTTATATGCTATTACCGAGATATAGAATCAGATTATGAAAATTCTCAAGGACTTTCGATGAAAGACATCCACAAAATTCGTGAAGCCCAACAGATCAAACTGCTGGAAGATAGAATAGCGAAAATAATTAAAATTGTAAAGAGTAAAAAATTAACGCCTAGCTTTGAACCAAGCATGAAAATGCTATCGCGTATCATGAAATTCATGACAGAAAAAGGCTCTGAAGGCAAGACCCAGTTATCACTTGATGCCAACCTAAACTATGCAAGACTTGCAAAGCATATTGTTTGGCTAGAGAAAAAAGGCCTTGCTAAATCAACAATTGAAGATAACAAAATTAATGTTGCCTTGACTACAAATGGCAGGGAATTTGCGTCAATGATTTCAAAAATTAGCTTGTACATTAGTCCATAACACTAACAAACTTGTCCATGATACTAACACAATGTAAGCATGGCTTAATAGCAATTATAATCATAGAAATGACATGCTTTACCATAACCACTATGATATGCGTCCTGTGAACGAGACAGATTATCATGATGCATGTTTGTTCTCTTCATACGAAAAAAAACAAGATGAGTACGAAAAATGGAAAATTGTACACCAAGTTTACCGCGTATTGTGCTAGTTCTGACATCTAGCAATCCAATAATCTTTTAATATCAAAATCATATACCGATGCACAAAAATTGATTGCAATAGGTAACTTTAAGAAGATTATCCTATCCCTGCGGTGCTAATCTTTGAATCTTTTACTTTAATTGAAAATCTGTAACCTTTCAGAAATTTCACATTGTAATGATTCTTGGGTTCAGATCTGTGAGAGTCAGAGTCTTACAGGACGGTTTTCTCTCAGATTTTTTATTAATTTTACATAAATTAAAACGACAAGGAATAAAAAGAGCATTTGTTATTCATAGATATGCAGGTAGAATCTGTAAAGTATATTTTTGTAACAGGCGGTGTTATGTCTGGCCTTGGAAAGGGCGTAGTCTCATCTTCGATCGCAAAGTTATTGCAGCTTTCAAACCAAAAAGTTTCTTGTGTAAAAATTGATCCCTATCTGAACTATGATGCTGGAACCATGAATCCTATTGCACATGGTGAAGTCTTTGTGACTGAAGATGGAGGTGAATGCGATATGGATATCGGTAACTATGAAAGATTTCTTAACCAAAATATACTAAAGTCTCACAACATAACTACAGCTCAAATTTATTCGAGTGTAATAGAAGCAGAAAGAAAAGGGGAATATCTTGGTGCATGTGTGCAGATAATACCGCATGTTACGGATGCCATAAAAGAAAGAATTAGAAATATTGCAAAAAAAGAAGATTTGGACGTACTAGTAGTAGAATGTGGTGGAACAGTAGGAGATATTGAAAGTCTTCCATTTTTGGAAGCATTAAGACAAATGAGATCAGAGGACGGTCCAGAAAATGTTGTTTTTGTACATGTTACACTTGCACCATCACTTGATGTCGTAGGAGAACAAAAAACAAAACCTACTCAACATAGCGTTCAAGAACTACGTAGAATTGGTATCCAGCCAGATCTATTGGCAGTAAGATGCACACATCCTCTTGAAATGGCAGCAAAGAAAAAGATATCACTTTTCTCAAACGTATCTGTTAAAGATGTATTTTCATGTCATGACGCAGACTCTATTTTGATGGTTCCACAGATGCTGTATGATCAAGGAATTATTGATATTATTTTCAAGAAATTCGGCAAAGTTGGTTTGGTAAATACTTCGGCAAATTGGGACAGATGGAATTCAATTGTAAATTCTTTTGCGGTCATAAATCAATCTGTGAAGATAGCAATGGTTGGAAAATATGTAAAACTTGCAGATAGTTATGTTAGTGTAAACCAAGCACTCAAACACGCTGGTGCAAAAATTGGAAAAAATGTTATGATAGACTGGATTGATTCTGAAGAATTAAATGGAAATATTGACAAGCTTTCATCGTACCAAGGCATACTGGTACCGGGAGGCTTTGGTGATAGAGGTTCTGAAGGAATCATAAAGACTGCAAACTATGCAAGAGAGAAAAACATACCGTATCTTGGAATCTGTTTTGGATTCCAACTTGCGGCAGTAGCTTTTGGTCGTTATGTTTGTGGATTAAATAATGCAAATTCTACAGAGATTTCTCCAAATACTGAAAACCCAGTGATTGATCTTTTGCCAGAACAAAAAACAATTGAAAACAAGGGTGGTTCACTAAGACTTGGTTCAAACGAAATCAAAGTGGATGACAATACTCTAGCATTCAAACTTTACAAATCAAACACAATTCTCAAAAGACACAGACATAGATACGAATTCAATCAAAAGTATCTTGATACATTTACCAATAAAGGAATGACTTTTTCAGGATATAGTGATAATAAAAAACGAATGGAAATACTTGAAATTCCTACACATAGATTCTATCTAGGTGTACAATTCCACCCAGAATTTAACAGTAGACCTGGATTTCCAGAGGCATCGTTTGAAGCCTTTGTAAATGCTGCTGCCCAGGCATAATTATTTTGGAATTTCGTAAATTCTTTGTCGCGTATCTCGTAATGAAACCCTTCTTTTGACATATCCTTTGTCAAGCAGATGACGTAAGGCAAGCCTTACCGTTCTATCTGGGAGAAGTGTTTTGGTGGATAATTCTTTTTGAGTCAATGAACCCTCATACTCTAATGTCTTTAACAAGAGTTTTGAGCTAGGTGGCATGTTTAGAAGATCATCTGCAAGCTTTACCTTTCTTGTTAATGCAGATACAGTAGTAGAATCCTTCCTCATTCGTATTATATTTGCAGGTATTGGAAATTTTGTACATGTAACCATTTGATCTACTTTGAAGCGATCCTTTCCATCCATGACTACTTCACATCTAAGACTAGATGAAATGTCATCAATTTCAATGGAACTATCATCAGACACAATTAGTGGCCTTCTTGTAATATCTAATGAGTTTACTGAAACAATTCCAAAAACTTTGGAATCTTGAAATATTGCTGGTCCACCCGCAGACATTGAATATGCGGATGAACCAATTGGCGTTGTTATAATAACACCGTCGCTACTGTCATGCCAGACTTCTTCACCATTTATTCGTAATACATGTTCAACCAGTGTCGCACTCTTTGATGAAAATATTGCAACGTCATTTAGTACAGGATAAACACTTTTGCCGTCAATTTTTACACCAAGACGTGTAACGTGCTCTATTGTAAAATCTGTTTTTTTTAATCTATTTAGAAATGTAGGAAATTCCTTTAAATCAAGCTGTGCAAGATATCCGCTTGATTCAAATTCATTTATACCAAGTACTGGAACAGTAGTACTCAAGTCTTGATGAAAATAATTCCTAACTCCTCTATCGCCGCCAGTAACTACCACATAATCAACATCTTTTGAAAGTTGTTTGTTACCAAGTAGAAATGATTCTATGCCATGACTTTCAAGTGATAGTTTTACGGATTTTACTGTTCTCTCTTGATCTTGACTAAATATTGCTACTCGCATGATGTGAATTGGGTTTTTGTACAATAATAAACTATCATTGATATGGCTTTAGATACAACGTAAAACAAACGATTTATCGATAAAGAGTGAAAATAGATCCTATTTGTTCATTGGTTACCAAATTTGGCAGATCTTTCTTATATAATTGAAATAGGTAAAAACTATAAAATGACTGACATAGTTACTGCATTAGAAAACATAACACCGGCCGGAATTGTTGGAATTATGCTCATATTCATTGCAATATTCATGTTAGTATCAGCAGGTAGTTGGGCTATCACAAAATATACAAAATCAAAAATGGATACAGTTAATCAGAAAAATAAAACAGCATCACCTAAAATCATTAAAGAAGAACTACGAACTGAATAAAGAAATTCTAGATTTATCCTCAAAATAATTCGTTAAAATAGTCATGGAATTTTCTGTGCAATAAAAGCCTAGATGTGCTTGAATTTTACTTGGTTGTACATGTATGCGGCATTTTTTTCGATATCACCTTGATATGGAACCTTAGAAAGTCCTGTTTCTTTTGTCTCAAGTGCTGCTTGTGCAGCTCCTACAGCAAAACAAATTGCCCATAAAACATCTTTTTCTTTTAGAAAAGTACATGCAAAAGTTGCACAAAAAATATCACCTACTCCAGTAGTATCACCAACTTCGATATTTGGAATAGTCAAATAGTATAGTCTATCTCGTGCAAGTAGTGTAATTTCACGCTTGTTTGTATACAGGATGTATTTTGCGCCTTTTTTTTGCAGTGCCAACATTGCGCTAGTTTCCGTCAAACCTGTAAGGGAAAAGGCCTCTTCAGGATCTACTTTGATTGCAGATATTCTTGAGAGATCAAGACTAGTTCGTTCAAGAAATATCTTATTTTTTTCATCTACTCTTCGCAGAAAACCCTGTGGATCAAGTAATGTAAATTCAGAATTTTCTTTTATTTTATCAAGTGTTTCTTCAGATATCTCATCAAATACAGGACTAACTATACAACCATCCGCGTCTGATTTTTCATATTCTATTTCATCACATTTTGTTTTCAAATACAGGTTCCTATCAGTTCCAGAAATCTCTAATAAAAATCTCGTAGTAGGATTTTGTGAGAGGGTGTTTTGTGGAATAATGATTTTATTTTTTTCTAAATATTCACGAAATCCAAAATCAGGTCCTATTTTTGTGTGAAGTTCTACATCAAATTTGAGAGCCCTAGCAGTCAATCCACAATAACAAGCTGGTCCACCAGCAGTCTCAACTGTAGTACTATCTCTAGAAATTTCATCAATAGTACAATGCGAAAATATTCCAATCTTCATCTGTTTCTTGGATAAGTCGTACCCATTTAGTCTTTTTTCGATCTTTTCTTCTCTAAACAGGCCATACACAATATCTGGCCTTTTTCTATAAACAGTTCAACACTTGATGACAAACAAACATGGCATAGGCCACGCATAATACATTAAGAAGCGCCAATTTATAATTTAAAATTTTTTATTCTTAGATTTAATCCAATATTTCTTGCGTGGTACCGCATTTTGTACATTTATAAGAAAATCTGTTTTCTTCAATCCACTCGTGTTTTCCATCCTTGGATTTTAGACACAGTATATCTTGACTCATCATGTCTATAGACCTTATTAGTATTACGTGAATATGGCATATCTTTTATAGTGTGTCTCCAAGTGAGACTACAACTCTATCACGTTCAAAAACAAGATAACTAGTTTATAATATCTCATTATTTTACAAGGCTAACGAGTTCATTGATGATCAATAAAAATAGAATCCCCCTGTTTACTCGTGAAAATGTGGTGTGTCGTAAAGATTTAAGCAAAAAATCATAATTGAACATGGCAGAAAAGATAATTGGGATCAGGCTAGATCTAGGAAAGAATAAAATTGAAAGCTTAATCAAATTGGCTTCAAAAAATTGACTTAATGTTACAGAACAGCAATACGCTAATTTTATTTAATTTTCCTAGGGTATTGATTGTGGAACTGTAGAAGTATTTGATAGATGGAGAATATATCCCAAACCCTCTTCATCTTACTACAGTTTCCGTCTGTTTATTACAAACCCTAAGATTGAACAGTGTCTAAATAATCAACATGACTAAATTATAGATAAAGATACTATAGATAGCATGAAAACTACAACACTGCTTTTGGGGATCATTACGTTTTCAGGATTTCTGATTGGAAATTCTAATGCCATAATAGAAAAAGAGGATCCCAGCTTACCACAAGTATCCTTACAACTAGTTGTCCGTAATTCATCCGGAGAACTAGTAGCTTATGAAGAACCAACACGCATGTACATTATGGATTTAGGAGGTGTACACAAGTATCTAGATGGCATAGATAGTAAGACCGTGATACAAATAGGAGAAAAGAATTTCCAGATGATCGAATTTAAAAAAATAGAACACTACACTGAAAACCATCAAGGTCAAATGGCTACATACTGTATGGTGTACTATGGAAAATGTGTCATGTTGTTTAGACACAATAGTTTTATTGCTCAACCAGGTGACACACTTACTCTCTCGTGGAAAATAATTAGGACGGTTCATTAATTTTTTTTGAAAGCAGTACACTTACACCTAATGCAAAGAAGACTGTCAATGCAACAAACCTGTATGGAAAGTTTGCCAGATCAGAAAATGCCGGTAAAAGTGGAGCGGATAACAACAATCCCGTAATCAAAAACAAAATTGAGTCTGCACATTTCACTTCGTTCCTTGAGGCGACAAAAAGTCCTATGGTAAGAGGCAATATGAAGAGCAAAACCAACCCATCAAGTCTCAATGATGTGCTAACTGCAGAAAATCCAGCCCAAAAACTATGAGAGCTGAATGCATGATACTGTTCTGTATTCAGGCTTTTACCAGTAATATAGAGAATAACTGTACCAATTATTGCCAATACAGAATAGATAGTTACTAGACGAAGTTTCTTTTGTTTTGATATGTTAGAACGATAGATGAAAAATAGAGTCATGGGAAGAAATGCAGCTGTCAATCCTTTTGATAATATGGATGATACATATACCAATGGAGAAAGGTGCCACTTTTTGTAAATCAGGTACAGTGAAAGAAGGTAGAACAAGATCCAGAAACTTGGATAAGCTACGCTGGTATCATACATTAAAAAAATACCACTTTGAAGAACAATTACCATTGCCACAATTCCTGCAAATCTTTTTTTTGAGATCTCAACTGCAGTCATATAGGTCAAAACAAGTAACACTATGCTTGAAATATACGGGATGACTTTGTAGTTGCCAAAAACCTTCAACGATGAAGACAATAGAAAAAGTGTTAGATGATGACCCAGCCCCCAATTACTAAGATGCATGATTGAATAATTATCAATATATGATTTGACAAATTGGTAATAATCATCATCAAATTTACCATTGAAAAGTTCACCTATACTTGAAGCAATATAGGCTCCAATTATAACCACAATAACTATGAACGCTATCTTGGCAGAGACTTCAAAATCAAAAATAAATTTGATTGATTTTGATATTGTTTTGGGAACTTTATTTTTAAAATATAGTACTACAATTCCAAGAAGTGTCAAGTTTGTTGCCAGAAGCGGAAGCGCCCATATCCCCATCTCATAGGGATTGATACCTGAATTATCTTCTAAACCTCCAAAAGTTCTTAACAGAAGAGCAGGAAAAACAACTGAAATTAAACTAGTAAGAACAAGCACCAAAGTTACAAGAAAAACTATCCATGAAACAATACTTGTTTGCATTTTGCACTTTTCTATTTTCAAGTATTCTGCACTATCCAATACCTATAGCGTGATATTCAGCATCAAGATTAGGAGCGTCTAATAGTCGTCTAGTGTCAATAATCATTCTCTTTTTCATCAGGCACAAATCTTTGTTTGTTATGTGACTATATTCTTTCCACGGTGTCATTATCACTGCACATTGGCTTTGCTTTAAGGCATCTTTGATAGATATTGCATACCGTATTTTGTTTCCAAATAACATCCTCACGTTTTCTATTGCCGATGGGTCATGCACGGTAAGGCGTGCACCTTTTTTCAAAAGAAGATTGATCAACTTTATCGAGACTGATTCTCTTATCTCATCACTTTGTTCTTTAAAAGAAAGTCCCAAGATAGTTATTTTCTTATCATCTATCTTCTTTATCGCATTCTCTATTAGCGATATGACAGATTTAACTTGAAAAGTATTAGATCGGTGTATTGCCTTGAGGATGATCGGATTCTTGCCAATACTTGAAGAAAATGAGATAAGAGCTGGAATGTCCTTTGGAAGGCAAGAGCCGCCATATCCGGGTCCTGCCTTCAAAAAGAGATTACCAATACGCGGATCCAAACCTATTGCTTTAACAACATCATCTACATTGGTACCAGGAAGGGACTGACAGATATTGGCTATCTCGTTTATGAGACCAAGTTTTGCAGCCAAAAATGAATTATTTGCATATTTTATCAATTCTGCTGTTTGATAG
>Ga0207089_1082_pt1 | contig 18650 bp, 14 predicted proteins | sample Alteio_BWMinHeat_49_FD_153571 | JGI IMG/M metagenome (GOLD analysis project Ga0207089, IMG submission 153571) | Enriched cells from forest soil in Barre Woods Harvard Forest LTER site, Petersham, Massachusetts, United States -... | ecosystem: Environmental > Terrestrial > Soil > Temperate forest >...
ATATTTTGCTGACAGCCCAGATGAATCGAAATTCTAGTATTATGAATGAGCAGGCTCCGGCGGCATCGCCATAATAATCCCTGGTACATGTGCTGCAGTCGGGCTACCTGTAGTGGGTGAAGTAGGTGGCGGCGAAGTTGTTGTAGGTGGTGTTAGGTTTGCTGGAGCTGTACTCGGCGCTATCGTTGGAGCAGTTCCAGGTGCAGCAGCAGGAGCAGAGGTCGGAGTGGGTGTTGGCGCAGGTGCCGTAAATAAAGGCTGTATTTGCTCAGCCGTCAATGCCCCAATCGCAGGTGGTGGTGTTGTATCTTCTTTCGCTGCCTCATCCGCCGCAAACGCAGTCACACTTAAACTCATTCCCACAAAAATGCCAAATAGTTTTTTGAATTTCATTTCACATCCCTCCTAAACCATTTAATCCCGTTCAATTGCATATAACACATCAGCACCGTTGTCGATCGTACTCGTTTCTGATTGAATTGCCCAGTGTTTACTAAGTTGATAACGCAAATTCAAAATGGATATAGGATAAAATAAACCGACACTGTAATGAATTGATAAATGCTGTCCAATTTGTTTTCCGACCACAAAAGTGGTTGTCGCTTTAGTTGAGTTTGTTGCAGGATTAAATATTTCTGCTGATTGCACACCCAATTCGTTAAAACCCAATTTATCTTGTAAGTTTTTCGTAATTTTACTCGCGCCTGGCGCGTTTGGATTCAATGCAGACAATGCGCTCAATAATGCGCCTTGTTGTCCCGAAGATTGTGATTGCGAATATCCCAATACAAGATATGACAAAATATCACTTTGGCTAAATTCGGGAATAGAAAATAAGCTAAAAACAGGCTGATTTAATGTTCCTTGCACACGCACACCCACGGTAATATTTTCAGCGCCTGTGTACACCGGCTGCAATGTTGTTTGTGAAGTAAAACTATGACTCGCACTCGCCATTCCTATTGTGCGAATTTGTTTTGTCGCTGCAATATTCAAACCTGGATTCATTAATGAACCACCGGTATAGATTAAATGTCCTGATTCTATAGTGAGTGTTTGGCCATAAGCTTTATAAGTACCATTCGTGGTATAGAGTTCTCCAGTAGCAGTAGCTGTGCTTGATTGTGTTTGATTGATTTCGATATTGCCACCTAGATTTGCTGTTAAATCTTTATAAGCAAGATGAATTTTTTCGCCTAACTGTAAATTAATCCGCAGAGATGTGGTGAAAGGCAGGGCGTTATTCGCAGGTGCTCTGCCGGCAAAAACAACATCACTAGGCAATGTTACGGTGTTACTAAAGTTTTTTGGTGCGATGGTGGCAGTTGGAATTAAAATAGTGCCATCAAGTTGTAAGTTTTGTTGGGTGAATTGCAACTTGATGTTGGGCGAGATTACAATTTTATATTCCTGCAGCGCGATTGCTTGAAGCTGATCACCTTGCAATGTTAATGACAATGGATAATTTGGCTGAGAAAAATCCAAATTACCTTGGAGTTTAGCAGTGCCAACTCCAGAACGGAAACTTCCTGTTATTGCAACTGGTTTTAATAAATCAGATTCTGCATGCAAAATAATTTGATCTGGCGTAATACCTAGTATTGGCAATGAAAATTGTCCGCGTGCTAAATCAATTTTTGCATTTAACGCAGGATGAGTGAGCATGCCGTTTATAATTAGTGTGGCATGCAACATACCATGTGGATTTTTTATTTGTGGAATAAATGTTGTTAACCAATCAAATCGATTGAGAGAGGATTGCAATGTGGCGTTAATCGACTGGTTTAATGTGAAGCCAGAAAATTTAGGAAAATTCAAATTTGCGATGATGGAATACTGATGGTTAATAACAGTCGTTAAGTCCGCCATTAATTTCTTATTTTTTGTTGAGATATTTCCTGTTACATTAAACTCCAGCTGTTTCATCAAATAATTTCTAACCGAGATATCCTTAGCGGAAAAATTTAATGTCGAGTTGATGTTTGGTTGTATCATTAACGTAGTTTTTGCCGACATGTGAGATATTTTTATATTGGGTAAAACCAGCTGATTGCCAGTGATCACTGCATTGATTCTAGGTGTTATACGAGGTCCCGAAATCATTCCACTGCTGTTAAATGATCCTGATGCATTGCTGAAAATATTTTTTAATTGAGCAATGCTAATCTTCCAGGTCAGGTTAAATTTTTCTGTGACTGTGCCATTGATTTCGATTTTGGATTCTTTAGCTTGAAGAATAAAATTATTTAATCTAATTTGACCGATATGGATATGTCGTAAAAAATCAAATTGAGAAAAATTAATTTTGCTCGAATCAGACAGGGTTGGATTTACAGTCACAGTGGCTTTGTTGATCGTGATTGCAGTAATGTCGAATTGATTTGCTAATAGAGCAGCTGGGTTCCATGCTAACGAAAGTGAATTAATTCGCATGTCTTGTTGCGCTGACTGATAAGAAATTCCTTCTAGTTTGAAATTTGAAACAAGTTTGCCATTGATATGTTTAACTTGTAATTTTCCTGGTAATATTCGTGCTGTTATAGCCAAATCGACAGTCAATCCTTCAGTGGTAAAAAATAAAAAATAAGCGACTCCGGTTAAAAATAACAGAATGAACAACAGCAAATTATGTAAAATAAATTTAATCAAAAATCAGGCCCTATGCTAAATTCAATGCTGTATGGTTTTCCTGGTTTGCTTTCAGCGCGTCCGACATATACTTGTATAGCGCCGATGATCGAATTATAAATAACACCAAAACCATCACCACGCATGATCGGATTATTAAAATGATTGCTTGCGTTCCCGACGTCGTAAAATACTGCGCCGTCCCAATCACCGATAATTTTGTGTTGGTATTCTACGCTTGCTGTTTCTAAATAACGTCCGGGTCCTAAGCTGCTGTACGGATAGCCACGTACGCTGCCGAGACCGCCAGCGAAAAAATTTAATGTTAATGGTAAACGTGATAAATCATTTACTACGGTGTAACCCAAATCACCGCGTAAAATAACTCGACTGACATCCGACGGACTAAAAATATATTTTTCTTTTGCTTCACCTTGAATAAAGCTGGTTGAGGCGAGAACATGTTCATTTGCACCTTGTAAGGTAAAGCTAATAGAGTTCCCGAAAGTTGGTTTAGTCATGTTGTCAGCTTTAATTCGCGACGTAGTAAAGCTTGGGTAAAGCAAACGACTCACTTCGGATGGATCGTTTTCCACTTGATAACGTTCAATCAAGTAATTCAAGCTGCTGGTGTTTTGCCATTCATGGATATTTTTGATGTAACTTCCCGAAAATGTTTCCGAAAAACTTTCGCCATTTTTAGGTATAAATTTTTGCGCATCCGCACCTAAGGTGTATTGATCTGTTAACGGATTTTTACCGGGAATAAAATATTTCGCAGCTAAACCTTTCAGTACGGGAGAAAGCTTGATTTGCGCGGTGAAATGCTGTCCAGTCGCAGTGGTGCGCCGCAAATCGGTGCTTAATGTAACGCGTGGTCCAGTGAACGTTCCATAACCTGCACCGATGCTATATTGCTGTGATTTTGGTAATGTCACAAATATATTAATTGGTACCTGTAAATGCTGCGCTTTTGCAATATCGGGTGTCACAATCACTTGTTTGAAGTAATGACTATTTCCCATGGCTTGTTGCAATTGCAATAATTTTTCACTGGAAAAAGGTTCGCCCGAATGAAATGTAATGAATCGCTGTAAAAATTCAGGGGCTAAATCACATGAGGTAAAGGTGACATTTCCAAAGTAATAACGTGGACCCGTGTTTAAATGTAAAATAATTTTTGCAGTATAAGTGTGTAAATCAATGCGGATTTCTTTTTGAGCTAATTCTGCTTTGATATAACCTTGATTGTTGGCAGTTTGAAATAATAATTCTTTTGCTGATTCATAAGCGGAGGAGTCAAATGACTGTCCGGGTTGCAGAGGAAAATGTCGAATTAATTTTTGTAGTTCAGGATCATTTTCACCAGCTCCACTGACAGCCAAATCAACGGATGCTATTTTTAATGGTGGCCCAGGTGAGATGTGAAAGCTCGCCGTCCAATCGTCACCTTGATAAGTTAATTGTTCTTCTTTAACCGCTGCTTTGAAGTAACCATAGGGTTGTAATGCTTGGCGAATGTTTTCTGGTGCGTGTTGGTAAAAATCACGAATCTGATCGCGGGTCAGGTTTTCTCCATAATTTTGTTGTAATGCTTCTAGGCGCTGGGTGACGTTATTGGCTGCTGGACCGCTAATGCCGGTTATTTTTAAATGTAAGGTGACGGCATTAGCCAGGGATATAACTAGCCAAAAAATAACAATAAGTGCAATTAGTGATCTAAAATTCATCGGCACAGGGTAGCAAAAAATACTATTGGTGCAAGCGTTATTAGTCCCTTCTTGGGTTGGCCGAGTTGAATGGGGCCTGTCACTCCGGTATCCCATGGCTCGCGCCATGGGAACCCTCGCTCCGTGCCACCCATTCATAGATCAGTAACACGCACTTTTTTTGAACTAGGCTGTTTTTTGAGTCACTGTTGGTGACAGGGGTTTGAAATGGTTTTATCATTCTAAATCTTCAAAAGGAACACATTATGCAATCGCTGAAAATCGGCCATTCTACTCACCTTGATCACGGCACTGGGCTTACCGTTTTCTTATTCGATCAACCTGCTAATGCTGCTTATGTATTGTGTGGTTCATCTCCAGCCTCAAGAGAGTTAGGTGTTATTGAGCTAGATGCAACGGTGCAACATATCGATGGATTAGTTTTTTCTGGCGGCAGTGCTTTTGGTCTCGCTGCAGTGGATGGTGTTATGCGTTGGCTACAGGAACAAGGCAAAGGATTTGTAACGCCAGCCGGTGTTATTCCGATTGTTCCGGCCGCGGGAATTTATGATTTAGGTGTGCAGCGCCCTCATCCCCCAACACCGGAAGATGGTTACCAAGCTTGTGTGACGGCAATTGAGAATAACCCATTACGCGGCCGAATTGGTGTTGGCACTGGCGCATCAGTTGGTAAATTGCTGCCTAACACCTTATGCATGAGTGGCGGTTTTGGACATGCGCAGATGACACTTGAAAATGGTGTAACGGTTGGTGCGTATGCGGTGGTGAATAGTTTGGGTGATGTTCGTGACAAGCAAGGTAATATTATTGCTGGTGCGCAAACCAGAGATGGCGAATTTGCCAATTGCGAAAAATCTTTATTGTCAGGTGTGCGTGAAAAAAAATTGGAAGAAATTATCAATACGACATTAGTTGCTGTGTTTACCAATGCTAAATTTACTAGGCAAGAATTAAAACGAATTGCAAAGGTTGCGCTTGGGGGAATGGCACGCGCGATTTCCCCTGTTTTTACCCGTTTTGACGGCGATATTATTTTTGCTGTTTCGCTAGGTGATAAAGATGCTTCTGAAGTGACGGTGTCTGCCATGGCTGCTGAGATGGTTCAACAAGCCATTGTTAGTGCGGTGAAAGATTCAATTATATTGGAAAAATAATATGACGATGCATAGAATTGCTGCGATTCAAATGACTTCTACGGAAGACGTTCAAGCAAATTTGTCGCAAGCTGCAAAATGGATTGCCAAGGCTGCAGAGCAAGGTGCGCGATTGGTGGTATTGCCAGAAATGTTTGCCATGATGGGCGTCGATCAAATGGATAAAGTGAAGACGCGCGAAGCGTTAGGGCACGGCCCCATCCAAGATTTTTTACGCGAGCAAGCAGCAAAGTATCGAATTTGGTTAGTCGGTGGAACGCTGCCATTAACCATTGAGCATGAAAATGAAAAAGTATCCGCAGCTTGTTTATTGTTTGATGATCAGGGAAATTGCGTAGCTCGCTATAATAAAATTCATTTGTTTGATGTGAGTTTGCAGAAAACTCAAGAAACATATCACGAATCGAAAGTGATTTTAGCTGGCGACAAATTAGTTGTAGCGGAAACACCGGTTGGAAAAATTGGCTTGGCTGTTTGTTACGATGTGCGCTTTCCTGAAATGTTTCGCAATATGCATGAGCAAAGCGTTGAAATTGTTATTTTGCCAGCTGCTTTTACTTATGTAACAGGCGCCGCTCATTGGGAAGTTTTGCTGCGTGCTCGGGCAATAGAAAATCAAGTCTATATGATTGCGGCGGCGCAAACTGGTTTGCATCCAAATGGGCGGAAAACTTATGGCCACAGTATGATTATCGACCCATGGGGTGTGGTGAAAATGAGTTTACCGGAAGAGCAGGGTGTAGTGGTTGCGGATATTGATTTAAATTATTTGTGGCGTTTGCGTAAAGAGTTTCCGGTGTTGGAACATAAGAAATTCTAAGAGCGAATAAATGTTGCTAAAGCTGAGTAATCATGTTTGTCAGCGTCTTTTAATGTGTATTAGTTCCGACCTAATCTGACAAAATACTTGCAAAAAGTAAGGTTACCCGTTTTGATAGTTATGTCTAGTAATTATCACAAACTTAAAGAGGTAACCTTATGTACGAGTGTACTCAAAAGATCATCAAAAACAAAGTTGGTTTGTTAAATTTAGCAGAAGAGTTGGGAAATGTATCGAGAGCCTGCAAGGTAATGGGGTTCTCGCGAGATACATTTTATCGTTATAAATCAGCAGTTGAAGAAGGCGGTGTTGAATCTCTGTTCGACAAGAGTCGTCGTCAACCAAATATAAAAAATCGTACGGATGAAGCAACAGAAAAGGCTGTGTTGGATTATGTAATTGAATGCCCTCCTCACGGTCAAGCTCGCGTGAGTAATGAGCTAAGGAAGCGCGGGATATTCGTTTCTCCAAGTGGTGTACGCTGTATCTGGTTAAGACATGATTTAGCTTCGTTCAAGCAGCGTTTAAATGCTTTGGAAAAGAAGTCTGCAGAAGAAAACTTCATCTTCACTGAAGCACAGCTAGCTGCATTAGAGCGAAAGCAGGATGATGATGTAGCGTGTGGTGAAATTGAAACCGCCCATCCTGGTTATCTTGGCTCTCAGGACACATTTTACGTTGGCACACTAAAAGGTGTTGGCCGTGTCTACCAGCAAACGTTTGTTGATACTTATTCCAAGGTAGCTCATTGCAAGCTTTATACGACAAAGACTCCTATTACGTCAGCAGACTTGCTAAATGATCGTGTGCTACCGTTTTTTGATGAGCAAGGCATGGGTATTTTACGCATGTTAACGGATCGTGGCACAGAGTATTGTGGCAAAGTGGAACAACATGATTACGAGCTTTACTTGGCATTAAATGAAATTGATCACACCAAGACAAAAGCGCGTCATCCGCAAACTAATGGAATATGTGAGCGTTTCCATAAAACAATTTTAAACGAGTTTTATCAAATTACGTTTCGCAAGAAAATTTACACAACACTTGACGAATTGCAAAAAGACTTGGATGATTGGCTGCATTATTATAATCATCAAAGAACTCATCAAGGTAAAATGTGCTGTGGTCGCACACCGATGGAAACATTACTTGATGGGAAAAAAATCTGGAAGGAAAAAGTTGAAAATCTCAACTTAAACTGACAGTAAATCCATAGCTACAAAATGGGTAACTGTCAGATGAAGTCTGAACTTATACATTTAATGCATCAATATATTTTTTTCGAGTGGGGCCTTCCTTTAGTAAGTTGTTTTTTCCCCAGGTGAATCTAGGTTGACCCGCTTGTGTTAGCAGAAAATCAGTTATCATGCGTGCATGCCTCCCATTTCCATTTGGAAACGGGTGAATCCAAACTAATCGATGATGAAAACGATAGGCTATTTCATCAATGGAATAAATGTTATTGATGATTTGATAACGAATATCCTCTAAAAGATTTTTTAGCGCTGTTGTGATTTGTTGAGGATCTACACCAATATTTTTAGCGGTACTTCTAAATACTCCAGCCCATTTCCACGTACTATTGAACATTTTTCTATGTAATAGCCTAACAAAGTCGATAACCAGAAAATCTCCATGATTCGATGTTGAAAATAACCAGTTGTCAGCATCTAAAATATTTGCTGCTTCCCATTCGTTTAATTGACTATGAGTAGTGATATGTTTGGGTATTAATCCTTCGATCTCGTCTGGATCAAGAGGCGTAGCTCCAATTTCGTATTCAAATCTCATATTATTTTTTCTCATTTTCTTTTCTTTTGTAAATTTTGAATTAGTTTTTTAAGTACATCTTCAGCTGATTTATTTTGATTTTTCAGTTCCGCCCAAAGTTTTTTATTTAAACGAGTAGTCAATTTTTCGGTGAGTTCATTTTTTTGCATTTTAAGTGCCTCGTTATCGACAGATTGTGCTTCTAACGACATTGAATGGGCGACTCTGTTTACTTTTTCATTAGCGACTTGTTCCGCGCGTGCTTTAATAATTGCTTCTAAACTAGAGTTATTTTTTGGGACAATTGCATAGACGAATTCACACTCCATTGCATTAGCCACTTCTTTCATAGTGCGTATAGTCACAGCATCATGAATTTCAGCATTTTCAAGCTGAGTGATTCGTGAGCGTGTTAAGCCAAGACGATTAGCTAGTTGCTCCGCTGACATGTTCAATGCTGCTCGCAACGTTCTAACCCAGCCAACTCTAGGCCTACCATATTGCCTGCAGACTGCCTGCCATTCTTTTAGCTGTCTATCGAGTTGTTTTATTGTAAGCCATCGATCATTCATGATATCACCTCTTTATGCTCACATATTTATATACAAAATATAGCATAAATGGACATATTTATATATACATATAATTTAATAATGTGGATATATATATGCACATAAAGAAGGAGAAAAGATATAAATTGTTAACATTTAGTGGGTTACGTTATATGTGCGATGGTGGCTAAGTATTTTAAACTGGGCCAAAAAAGAGGCATTTATTAGATTAATAGAGCTGGTCTTTTGCTTGACACAATTTGCTACAAATGGTTAAAATGTGAACCTTCGCTAACGATGAAGCTGTAAAAAAACATAATAAAATCAATCTAATATATCTGAAGTTGACTGTAACTACCTGATTTACCAGTAGTAAATCTTTTTTAAAAATAAACTGTGGAAAACATCAATTATGACGACTAAAAACTTATTGTTTATTGCTGCTTTTTTTAGCATTGTGGGCTGGGGTCCTTTTGTCACTAGTTCAACCTCCTCACCTATCTTAGCGCAAGAAAAAACAATTAGTGCGCAAGCAAGCAATCTCGATTCTGAAGTATTAAGAGTCAGTTTGACGGCTTATCAAAAAGCCCGACAAGAAGGGTTAGATCAAAAACAAATGTTAACCATTATTGATTACTCCAAACCATCCAACGAACGCCGTTTGTGGGTAGTTGATATGCGTACGCAAAAAGTGTTGTTTAATACTTATGTCACCCATGGCAGAAACAGTGGTGAATTAAATGCAACTTCATTTTCAAATGATGTGAATAGTTTGAAATCCAGCATTGGCGTATTTATTACGACAAATGCTTATAGCGGCAGTGATGGTTACTCGCTGCGTTTGCAAGGCTTGGAGCCGGGTGTGAATGATAATGCTTATCGCCGCAATATCGTGTTTCATGGCGCTTGGTATGCAGGAGCGGATGTGGCGGAACAGCGTGGTGTTTTAGGCCGTAGCTGGGGCTGTATGGCCGTGGGTCAAAATGAAATTCGTCCGTTAGTGAATACGATTAAAAATCATACGTTGGTGGTAGCTTATTATCCGGATCGTAGTTGGTTGCGACGGTCTAGCTTTTTGACTTAGAAAAAATAACGCGAACCGCAGGTGGGCTTGGGTTCGCGTTATTAACTTAGATTTACCTCAGTACTACTCGACTTAATTCAACGTTTATTTGCGGTTGTCCAGATTGAGCGACCGTCATTTGCTGCGTTCTCTCAAGCGCTTTTTTGCTTTGGAAAAGCGTGCAGCAAGAATCTAGCGCTTTAGACATAAGTCTAGTAGCGGGAGGAACAAAACCTCCAACCACAGCGGCTGTTAGCATCTTTGCGGTGAAATTAATGGTGATTTTCGTACCATTGGTAAAATAATTTTGCCACATGCTTTGATCGTAACAAGCATTTTCTCCCTTGTTAAAGCTTGCTTTTAGAAAGGCAGCGTCACAGGAGATAGCAATAATTGGCCCGAGATTTTTTTCTACAGCACCAACCAAAAATAAGCCTGTTCCTTTCAGAAAGTTGCATGTCCCTTTCCAAGCGTCAAACATGATATCCAAGCCAGAGCTCATCATTTCGGTCGCTCTGTATTTTAAGCTTGTTCTTTCGAGTGTCATGATCCCAATAGAAGCTGTTAAAACAGCGAGGGGTACCATGAAGGTTGCTGCTATCGGGGCATCTTGATGCGCCTGGCCAGCTAAGCGGAGAGTTGCGCCTACTTCACAGCCACCGTGGCCCGCATCAGCAAGACCAATAAGCTCTGCTAATATCGGCACAGCTGCATAAGTGAGAGTTTCGCTGACGAGGGAAAGACGGCGCATGCATTTTTGCGTGCTGGTTTCGCCCACAGAGAGGGTCATTTCAAATTGTTGAGTGCTAGGTTGCGCAGAATTTTGCGATTTAACTTCTTCTAACTCGCGTTGTTTTTTGGTTAGCTGATTTTCTAGATCTGCAATTCTCTCAGGATTAGGCCGACCTTCTTCTTGCACTGCTGCATCATGTGCCACATCTTCGGGTACGGCTTCGTTTTTAGCTTCTAGTTCAGCGGGACGTTCATTAATAGGTTCTTTTGAGGCTGGTTTTTTATCTGGAGCAGGGTTGCTTGCTTTTGTTTCGGCGGGGACTAAATCTGGGTCTTGGTATTGGTCAGTATTTTGGGGTTTTCTTGAGACAAGGTTTCTTAGCTTTGTTACCAATCTTCCGATCATGATTATTTTCTCCTTCTTATTTAAGTCGTATATCCATGGGCGATACTGGGATCGAACCAGTGGCCCCTGCCGTGTGAAGGCAGTGCTCTACCGCTGAGCTAATCGCCCGAACTTGTTCACAGCGAATTCTATTTGTCATTTTGGCTCCGGTCAATCTATACTTCTCGCAAATAATATTTTAGGTATTGATATGACAGTTGTGACTCGCTTTGCTCCAAGCCCAACCGGCTATTTACATGTCGGTGGTGCACGTACCGCACTTTATTGTTGGTTATATGCAAAAAAAACCAAAGGCACATTTATTTTGCGGATTGAAGATACCGACTTGGAACGTTCCACTCCGGAATCGGTGCAAGCTATTTTAGACGGCATGAGCTGGCTGAAATTAGATTATGATCAAGGACCGTTTTATCAAACGAAACGCTTTGATCGTTATCATGCAGTGATGCAGCAATTATTAGCGGAAGATAAAGCTTATAAATGTTATTGCTCAAAAGAACGTTTAGAAGAATTACGTGCTAAGCAAACTGAGAATAAAGAAAAGCCGCGTTATGATGGTTTATGCCGTGATAAAAAAACACCGCAAGAGGGTAGTTATGTAATTCGTTTTAAAAATCCACTCGACGGTGTGGTGGAATTTGATGATTTGATTCGTGGCAAAGTCATTTTTAGTAATGCGGAATTAGATGATTTAATTATTGCGCGCAGTGATGGTTCACCCACTTATAATTTCACCGTAGTGGTTGATGATTGGGATATGAAAATTACTCACGTGATTCGCGGTGATGATCATATTAATAATACTCCACGACAAATAAATATTTTGCGTGCACTCGGCGCGACACCGCCGCTTTATGCGCATGTGCCGATGATTTTAGGCAGTGATGGAAAACGATTATCAAAACGTCACGGGGCTGTGAGTGTGATGCAATATCGCGAAGATGGATTTTTACCCGAAGCATTATTAAATTATTTGGTGCGTTTGGGTTGGTCGCATGGCGATCAAGAAATATTTTCCATTGCAGAAATGATTAATTTATTTGAGATCAGCGATATTAATCGTGCGCCTGCAGCATTTAATACAGAAAAATTGTTGTGGCTCAATCAACACTATATGAAAACCAGTGATCCGGCCCATGTGGCAGAAGAGTTAGCGTGGCATATGCAGCAATTAGGCGTGGATGTGACGCAAGGTCCCCCACTGACGGAAGTTGTGACAGCACAAGCGGAACGTTCAAAGACATTGCGCGAAATGGCAGAAAAGAGCCGCTGTTTTTATCAGTCTGAAGTGACTTATAACCCAGATGCAGTCAGTAAAAATTTGACGGATGAAATTAAGCCCGCATTAGCAACCTTGCGGGAAGGGTTGGCTGAATTGAGCAATTGGACTAAAGAAACAGTGCATCAGGCAATCATTTCAACCTCGGAAAAGCTTGGTGTTAAAATGGGTAAAATCGCCCAGCCATTACGGGTTGCGGTGACTGGTGACACGATTTCCCCTCCGATTGATGTGACTTTGTACCTCTTAGGGCGGGAGCGGGTATTGAATCGGATTGACGCCGCATTAAATTTAAAAAAGGCTTAGTTTTTTGATTGACAAACCCCACCTCACTGCCTAGAATCGCTGCTCCTAACGGTAGCGCAGAGCGGGGCTATAGCTCAGCTGGGAGAGCGCTTGCATGGCATGTAAGAGGTCGGCGGTTCGATCCCGCCTAGCTCCACCAACCTTGGTTGGTTTAGCCTCTCACGCACTACCGTATGACAGACCATCCAATCTGTCCCCATCGTCTAGAGGCCTAGGACACTGCCCTTTCACGGCGGCAACAGGGGTTCGAATCCCCTTGGGGACGCCAACTTTAACTGGCTCACGTTGCGATAAATTGCTCTTACCATATCGCCAATTTCTAATTAGGTATGGATATGGCGATAACTTTTCATCCAAAACAAGGAACGGTTCTTATCTGTGATTACTCAGGATTTATTCTTCCTGAAATGATTAAGAAACGCCCCATTGTAATAGTGTCACCAACTTCACGTAAGCAACAACAGTTATATACAGTTGTGCCATTAAGTACGACCAAACCAGCGCCGATTGAGCCGCATCACATAAAATGAATCCATTGTCCTTGCCTGGAGAATATGCAGAGGAAGAGACGTGGGCAAAGTGCGATATGATCGCAACTGTTTCTATAGCGAGATTTGATCGTATAAAATTAGGTAGGGATGCAAACGGAAAACGTCAATATGTTACCCATCACGTAATTAAGGAAGATTTAGAAGCAATAATCAAGGGGCTACTAAAAGCATTAGGTTTGAACGCCTTGACGCAACATCTATAGTCGTCCATAATTATAGTGTTCCCAGCAATGGGCTTGTGAGACTACCTTTGGGTAGCAGCTCCCAAAATTGACGATAACAAGTCAATTGGGGGCTTACGATTTTAGGCTCTGATGCTTTATGGCATCAGAGCCTTTGTGTTATTTGGAGGTTAAGTTTTTAAATCAGCTTTATTATGAATAATAAGATAATGCCCATTGGTAAATTAATATCAGATACTGATGATTGTGAGTTTAAAAGTAAAACGTGTCTCTTCAGCGACTGCAAATGTGGTTTCCACATCACCGTTAGGCAAGTTTTTTTGATTATATTGTGCTGATTCATCCGCAATGCTAGAAAGACTTAAAAATCCCATCGATAAAGCTGATATACACGCGATTCTCTTCATCATGACGAATATCCTTGTAATTTTGGGGTAACTATTTACATCCATTTCAAGTCGATTATAAAACGTTAAACATTTAGTAAAAAATCATATATTATGCTTATTGCATCGATTATTATAAGTTTTGTCTCAATTAAGCAATTTTGCCTGTGTCATTCTGGCAATCACGGTAAATAGGATTGAATATGCGCATGGATTGGATTAGGTCAGAAGCCTTCGTTATTTTCGGTTATCAGCTATTTTTTACGGATTATATTCGATAAGCGAATATCATTTGGTGAAGGAATCAATCTGATGTTTCGTCGATCGGAAAATATTAAAATTGAATGGAAAGAAAATTTATCCTCAGAAGAGTGGGATGATTTATTAACTTCAATGAAAGGACACCCGCTACAATCTGCTCAATGGGGTGATGCAAGTAAAAAAGTTGAAGGCATTCTTGATTATCGTTGGGCCGCGTTTAAAGAAGGAAAACCTGTTTTTTTGGCTAGATTCGAAGATCGCCGAGTATTCAACTTCATCAAAGTGGCATGGATACCACAAGCTTTAACAGTCTTTAACGAGGCTGATCAAGGAAAATTACAAAAAGATTTTTTAAGACGGTTAAGAAAGTCAGGTTATTTTCTTTGTGCATTGAAATCATGGAAAAAAATTGAAACAGAAAAAGCAGCGCGGCATTTTACTATTTGGTTAGATTTGACGTGTGGCAAAGAAAAATTGTGGGGTAATTTAGATAAACAATTTCGCTATGATGTGAGACGCGCAGGAAAAGAAGCGGTTGTTGTCGAAAAAGTAGCGAATTATGACGATGTTAACGCATTTTATAACTTGTGTAATTCTGTGAGTGCACGTAAAGGTTTTAACTTAAAAACTTCTGCTGACCTGATGTTTAATCTTTTGAATAATGGAAGCAATAGCGGTGTTGATTCGCATCTATTCGTTGTCCGTCAAGATCAAAAAATTTGTGCCGGCGCATTTATCATGCGTTGCGGTGAAAACATTCATTATTTATGGGGTGGAGTGGATCGAGCATTTTCCAAACAACGTGTCGGCGAAGCAGTGCAGTGGAAGGTGATTGAGTGGGCTTTGGAACAGAATTACAAACAATACGATTTAGAAGGGATCGATTTAAAACACAATCCTGGGACGTATCATTTTAAAAAGAAATTAGGGGGGGCGATTGTGGCGTTGCCAAAAACACAAATTTATTTGGTAAAAAATTCGCTGAAAATATTTTCCCCGCTGATTTATTTGCAAAAAAAATATCAGTATTTGATACAGAAATATTTTTTTAGTAAGTATGTGCCACGTTAGTCAAGGAACTGTCACCCAGAGTGCAGCGTATGCGTGGAAATTCAATGATATGCTGAGCTAGCTTCTTTCTGAAATTCGCCTACTATTGGCATCGATTGTCTGAGAATTTGATAGTGATATAGTTGAGGTGGTTTTGGTTAAGTCAAATCAAGGATTGCAATGTTACCACGATTAGTTGACTATACTTTTGATGCAATGCACCTTGATGATAAAGTTGCTATAATTATTAAACAACTTCACAAATTCAATCCTGACAAAGACGAAAATTTATTGCAAGCCGCAGCGAAAAATATCGCTGCGGCAGTTATTGAAACTAACAAATTAAATTTTGATCGTAAAAAAATATTAGATAATCTTGCTCAAGCAGAACAAGTTTGTCGGCTAGATTATTTAGGCTTTATATTAAAAGCTAATGCTTTGAATTTTATTAAAGATGAGGAAGAAAAAACACAAAAAATTGATCAGAGTAAAGCATTGGTGACATTACATACTGCTATTGAAGCAGAACATAAAGCTTCACCACCTCATCCACATGTATTGCCATATCTTTATTTCATGCAAGCGGTGGTACTTTTAGACATAGCTCCAAATAATGCCAGAAAATCTGTGTTACGTGGATTTGAATGTGACCCATATGGACGGTATCCGGCAAGCCTTTGTGAAGCTATTGTGAGATTGTTACATCGATGTGATTCTGCCATTGCCACAAAAGAATGTTCGCCATCTTTCTTTCAGATTCCTGCCGATGAAGCTAAAAAAGAGCAAGACAAAGCATACGAACTCTATAATGGAAAAAAATACGCTGAAGCATTGCGTCTATTCAACATGTTGATATTAATCTCGCCGACCACTTGCAATTTTTATGCTGATCGTGCTGATTGCATTGTTGCTTTAAAAGGTCCTCAAGGGATAAATGAAGCCATTGATGATTTAAATACTGCTTTATGGTTGATACAAACAAATTTATCACAAACTAGTCCGGCACTTGTTCATACCTATTACAATCGGAAAAAGAAATTTCTGCACCTAGCTGAACGATACGAGGAAGTATACCAATGTCATCAAGTCGAACTGCATCATTGTACGTCAGAAAAGCAACGACTCAAATACAATGGAGAATTTTATACTTGTTATATCCTTTTAGCAGAAGCTACTAAGATAGAAAAAAAAATCATTGCTTATTATGAGTTAGTTATAAAAGTTATTCCCGATCATCCAGGAAACGCCTATCTCATCGCAAGAATAGCCTCTCTAAAGAAAATGGGCATCGCGGCACAACTTGTTCATGAAGAAAAGAAAGAGGAACAAACAACAGTTGCAGATGAAAAAATTACCGATCCAGATGCTGTTATCCAAAAACTAACTAAAGAAATCAAAGAATACGAGGAACTTCCAAAAGAAAAACAAGTGAGAGCAACGCTCGTAAGATTATATTTCGAACGTGGAAATGCTTATTTTGCAAAAAAAGAATGGACTTTAGCTAATACTGACTTCATTTACGGAGTGTCACTTGATCAAACAGGCGAAGCTTACAAAAAAGATAATGGTGAAAAAGATATTGGCAAATTACATGCCATTTTTAATAACTTGATGCAATGTGAACGGCATTTATTTCATCTTAAGTTACCAACTGATGAAAGTGACCGGGAAAAATTGAAGGACACACTTTCTTCAAAAATAGCGCTCTATAAAAATAACAAACTCAAGCATGATAAAAAATCACTGCAATATTTACATCAGCTTATTCAATTAACGACCCCCTCAAGTTATTATTGGGCTGAACGCGCTCACAATTATTTTTCCATTGACAAAAGCAATGTTCGAGAGGCGTTTGATGATGTCAGTGTGGCCATATGGTTATGTTTAACAGGGATAGATGTAGATCAAGGCATTCTTTACTCCCACTATGCTCTAAGACGTGACATCCACCTTGTAAGACCTGACATAGAGGAAAGCAAAAAAAATCATCAGAGTGCACTCGATCTATGCACTGACGCGGCGAGAAAAATTGAATTAAAGCGTCAATTTAGCTGGAATCTACGCTCTTTAGCTGGAACGGCCACGCTTGAACAAGCTATCGAATATTACGAGCTAGCACAGCAAGTATTAGATGATTCATCAAAAAAAGAAAAAGCTCAGATTGAAAGTAAACTCAAGCAACTACGTAATGATCTTCAGATGCAACAAAAAGAAATCGCTGAAAAACAGCAAGAAGAAGAAAAGCGTATTTTTGCAGAAAAAAAATCGCGTGAAGAGGCGGTCGCCGCAGCCAAAAAAGCACGTGAAGATAAATTAGCAGCTGAAACAGCTGCAAAAGAATCGAAGGAGCGACAAGCCAAGCAAGCTTTGGCTCGTGCTGAGAAAAAACAAGAAGAAGCCAGAATAAAGAAAGCTGCTAAAAATGAAAAAAGAAAAGCAAAAAAAGCCAGCACTCAGCCAACAACAAGCACACCTAGTCCAGCACCTTCTGTAACAACGACACCAACAGATGAGGCGGCAACAAAGCCGAGCACTCCAGATGAAAAAACAGCAGAGAAAAAAGCTGAAATATCGATTATTTCACTTGAAAAATATATCGAAGACATTGGTGAGCCTGAGATACCAAAAGAAGCTGATTATGTATTAAGCAAGCTAAAAAAAGCATTTCTTGTTGGTAGTGGCGTATTAAATGCCATAGAAAAAACACCTCAACATAATGAAGATCTAGATATCGTTTGCGCGGAAACGGTTGAGGAAATGATGACTGCATTTCCTGAAGGCGAAATTGTTCCTGATTTTTATAATAAAAATTTAGCGCACTATTATGGTGGTGATGTGCCTGTTGACATCTATCACAGTGTTCATTTGGCAAATCAAAATCTTAGCCACGAACAACAATTAACTGCGGATGCCAATGATAGAGATTTAACAATCAGTAGTCTTTATCTAACGAGAAAAGAACCGGACAAAAAAAATAAAGTACTGGATCCAACTAAACGTGGATTGCGACATTTTAAAGATGGCATTATCTCAACCAACAAAATTCCGTCTGTTTCACTTGTAGAAGACACTGATCGACAGCCTCGAGCCATTGATGCAAAAAACAAAAATACTCAGCGCTATTCTCGTCCATTCCGATTTGCATCAGCGCTTGAGACGCAATTACGTAAAAATGCTTCGCTACTTAAAACCGATCACAACCTCGATGGAAAAGTTATCAGCCGATTATTAAAAATGTGTGGCCGAGCCTGCGATAAAGAAAATATTGCTGATCTACTTAGTATCGGTGAACTAACACATCTTCTACCGGCATTAGATAAAAGTTCTGTTGAAAAAGATCCTAATTTTGCTGTGATTAATCATTTAGCCAAAATTAAACGCGGCAAAGTTAATACCTGGGTTTTTAAGCTGCTTTCAAATTCACTTCGACTACGGGTCACACCTGCAGAAGCAAAAAGATATTTTTCATTGCTAAAAGAAACTGCGCCAGAAGGACTTTATTTTCATGTGCTCGCTTTATTATTACAAAAAAGAGGACAAGAATGTTTTGAACAACTTGCAGAAACCGGAATCAGAGCAGAGTTATTGACTTATCTAAAGCTAGACGGGGCAAGTACTATTGCTGAAGTTGTTGAATTGATTGCTGCCAAATCACCGCAAACTGTTCGCACCTGTTTATTAAATTTATTAGATTCCATTGAAGGCGAAAGAAATCTTGCCCTCTTAACACAACAAGGCGTCATTCAGAAATTATATCCGCAATTTTCAGCGGCTCTTC
>Ga0207089_1072_pt3 | contig 18540 bp, 21 predicted proteins | sample Alteio_BWMinHeat_49_FD_153571 | JGI IMG/M metagenome (GOLD analysis project Ga0207089, IMG submission 153571) | Enriched cells from forest soil in Barre Woods Harvard Forest LTER site, Petersham, Massachusetts, United States -... | ecosystem: Environmental > Terrestrial > Soil > Temperate forest >...
GACCATCAACTGATATTTCCCGATGCGCTCCGAACGATCGGCGACAACAGTTTCCTCTTGGTGGAAGGGGCGGGAACATTAGATCGCGTCGTGATCAAAGACAATGGATTTGCGGCTACTCCGATATATGGCAATTTTTCTACCCCAACGTCCGTCGCTTTAATAGGCACGACGGCATGGGTTACTGAGGGGAATACTACTTACTTCTTCGATATATCGAAAAAAAACGTAACGCCCCCACTGCCATTTCGAATCTACGCAGTTTCGTTGAGAAGGGAAAACACTAAATGAAGGTTCAACTCAGGTCGTATTTCAAGCTGTCGCTTAGCGCCATTTTTACCCTCCTCGCCGCACAAAGTGCGTTCACACAAGGCGCGAATGTTGACGCGAAGCCTTACCCGAAGGTGACGGATGAACGACTTGAACATCCTGCAGCGGGAGATTGGCTGATGTATCGGCGGACATATGATGGCTTCGGATTCAGCCCGCTAAATCAGATCACGCCCAGCAACATTCACCAACTGACGCTGGCCTGGTCCGTGAGCACCGACCTCCTTGGAGCGCACGAAACGACGGTAATCGTCAATCAGGGCCGAATGTTCATCACGACGCCTCAAAACAACATTATTGCGTTTGACGCCAAGACAGGGACCCAACTCTGGCGGTACGCTAGGAAGTACCCGGACGGCCTGTTCCAACTCCATCCGACCAACCGCGGAGTCGCGCTTTACGGTGACTACGTCTACATGGCGACGACCGATTGCGCCCTCGTGGCTCTCGACGCCGCGACGGGCAAGGAGGTCTGGAACGCCCCGTTCGATGACTACAAGACAGGATGCTACTCGACCCTGGCGCCGCTTGCAGTGCGCGGCAAAATCATCGCCGGCTACTCGGGTGGCGAACTCGGCGTTCGGGGTTCCGTAAGCGCGTTCGACGCGCTCACCGGAAAGCGCATCTGGAAAACCTACACGGTGCCTGGGCGCAACGAACCTGGCGGGGACACCTGGAAGGGCGAGAACTATAAGCGAGGGGGCGGATCAACCTGGATTACCGGCGTCTATGATCCTGCCTCGAACACAACCTATTGGGGTACGGGGAATCCGGGCCCCTGGGTCGCCGACGACCGGCCCGGCGACAACCTCTACACGGACTCGACGCTCGCTCTCGACGCGGACACGGGCAAGATCAAGAGCTATCACCAGTACACGCCGCATGATTCGTTTGATTGGGATGAAGTTTCGGCGCCTCTCCTGATCGACACGCAGGTCGACGGGACACTCACTAAGACGGCGACACACGCTGGGCGGAACGGCTACCTCTGGATCTTGGATCGCGATAGCCTCAAGTTCCTGCACGCTTTCCCGTTCTCCAACAACAACGTCTTTACATCAATTGACCCGAAGACCGGTCGTCCCACGATCGACGAGTCGAAGCGACCAGGTGCAAAACAGGGCGCCGAGTTCTGTCCGAGCATTGGGGGCGGCAAAGACTGGCCGCCCGAGGCCTGGAGCCCGCAGACGAAACTCCTGTACGTCCCTGCGAACAATAACGTCTGCGCGTTTCTCCCAAAAGGCCAGGTGCCAGAGGCTGACTCGACGGGGTTCTATGTGGGGTACGACACCGACAGCATCTTCGGATCGGTGCGCGCCGGCGCAGGCGCCGCCGATCACCTGGGAGAACTTCAGGCCTGGGACCTAAACACCGGCAAGCGAGTTTGGCAGCACAATTTCAAGACGATCCTTTGGTCGCCACTTCTGGTTACGGGCGGCGACATCCTGTTTGCTGGCGGGACTCCGGATCGCTTGTTCAGAGCGTTTAACGCCCGCACTGGTGATCAATTGTGGAGCTTCCCGCTTCCGTCCGGCGCCATCGGTGTTCCCACGTCCTTTGCTGTCGATGGCGAGCAGTATGTCGCCGTCACGACGGGCTGGGACTTGGACGCGCGAGGCCTTCAAAACGGCATCGACGAGGCCCAAGGGACCAAAACGGTTGTTCCCGAGGGCGGCACGCTGCTGGTTTTCAAGCTCCAGTAGGACTGATGGAGAGCGATTCTGACTGTCTGGCGAAGCGGTGGATTCAAAGGATGATATGAACTCGGAGAGTAACTCATGAAAGACGACTTAGAAAATAGAACGGGAGCACGCGCGCCCATCATCTCGCGGCGTGACTTTATAGGTGCGGCAGCGGCAACTGGTGTTGCCGGTTTATTCTCACCGGGGGTTGTGCCGATAAGCGCACAGGGGAGCGCCACCAAGGCTGCGCAGATCGTGCTCCCCACGACGACAAAGGAAGTAACGCCCTTCAAGGTCCAGGTACCTCAGGCGGCGCTGAACGATCTCAAAAAGAGACTTGCCAACGTTCGGTGGCCGGAGCGGGAAACCGTCGGTGACTGGTCGCAGGGCGTACCCCTCCAGAAGGCTCAGGCGCTGATCGCCTGTTGGCGCGACAAGTACGACTGGCGCCGGTTCGAGGCTCGCCTCAACGCCTTCCCGCAATACCGTACTCAGATCGACGGGGTTGGCATTCATTTCATTCACGTGCGTTCCCCTCATCAGAACGCGCTACCTATCATTCTCACCCACGGATGGCCGGGATCGGTCGTGGAGTTCATGGAGGTTATCGGCCCGCTCAGCGATCCCACCCGTTACGGGGGAAGGGCGGAGGACGCGTTCCATGTCGTCGTGCCATCGCTCCCAGGTTTTGGCTTCTCTGACAAGCCGGTCGAGACGGGCTGGGATGTGAACAGGATCGCCCGCGCCTGGGCGACGCTGATGCAACGCCTTAGCTACGAGCGCTGGGTCGCACAGGGGGGCGATTGGGGGGCGGGCGTAACGCACGCCTTGGCGCATCAGCGGCCCCCGGGGCTGATAGCGGCCCATGTGAACTGGCAATTCGTCTTTCCCGAAAAGCTGCCAGAGAACCCCACTCCTGCCGAGCAGCGAGCCATCGACGGGGCATCGCGGTTCGCCAACGATTGGAGCGGGTACTTTCGCGAACAAGCGACGCGCCCGCAGACCATAGGCTACCCGCTTGCAGACTCGGCTGCGGGTCAGGCGCTGTGGATCTACGAGAAGTTCCAAGCATGGACCGACAATCACGGCAATCCTGAAGATGAGCTCTCCACCGATGCGATGCTCGACGATATCAGCCTCTACTGGTTCACCGACACCGCTGCGTCGTCGGCCCGTATCTATTGGGAGAATACCCGCGCTGGCATGGCGGGCACGTCCGGCGGACGGATCGAGCTGCCAATGGCGGCGTCCGTCTTTCCGCACGAGATATTCGTCCCGCCAAAAGCCTGGGCTGAGGCACTGTGGCCGAACCTGTTCTACTGGAATGAGCTCGACAGGGGTGGGCACTTCGCCGCGTTCGAGCAGCCAAAGCTCTTCACCGACGAGCTGCGAAACGCCTTCAGGTCACGGCGACCCTAGCGATCTGGCTGTTGTCTGAACCCCGCGGAGGTGCTCCGCAGCGCACCGAATTTGAAACGAAGGATTGGAGCAACTCATGAAAGACGGTTTAGCACACAGAGTAGAGATAGCAGTACCCGTCAGCTCACGCCGTAAGTTCATGCGCACCGCGGCTGAAACCGCTGGCGCCGCCTTGTTGTTAGAGGGGCTCGATCCGATAAGGGCCCAGGAAAGCGGCAAGAAGGCCCCGCTCCTCGTGCTCCCGGCGGCCACGAAGGACCTCTCACCCTTCACTGTGCACGTGCCGCAGACGGCGCTCGACGATCTGAAAAGGCGACTTGCCGCTGTTCGCTGGCCTGACAAAGGATCGGTAATGGACTGGTCCCAGGGCGTGCCGCTGCCAAGAGCACAGGAGTTCATTGAGTACTGGCGCACTCGCTACAATTGGCGTCGTGCTGAGAGCTCACTGAATGCGCTGCCGCAGTTTCGCACGCAAATTGATGGTCTCGGGATCTACTTCATTCACGTCCGATCGAAGCACGAGAATGCTCTGCCGATCATACTTACGCATGGATGGCCGGGATCGATTCTGGAGTTTCTGCAAGTAATCGAACCTCTAGCGGACCCTACGGCCCATAACGGTAAAGCCGAGGAAGCTTTTCACGTCGTAGTTCCCTCCCTGCCCGGGTTTGGCTTTTCCGACAAGCCGACCGAAGTAGGCTGGCGGCTTCCGCGTATCGCGAACGCCTGGGCTGCGCTGATGGCGCGCCTCGGTTACAGCCGCTACGTGGCACAAGGCGGCGATTGGGGCGCGGGGGTGACGAGCTGGATGGCGAAGCAGCATCCGTCGGGTCTAGCCGCCATTCATCTCAACCTTCCGATCCTCTTTCCTCCGCCGCCACCACCATCGGGCGGGTACACGGCCGAAGAACAGGCGGCGCTGGCCCAGCTCGTCAAGTATGGGAGCGACGGTTCTGGTTATGCGTCGATCCAGGGGACGCGTCCGCAAACACTTGGGTACGGTCTTGCCGACTCGCCGGTCGGGCAGGCGATGTGGATCTACGAAAAGTTTCAGGCATGGAGCGACAACAAGGGTGATCCGGCGGAGGCGATCTCCGTCGATCGCATGCTGGATGACATCAGTCTCTATTGGCTTACCGACACCGCGGCATCATCCGCGCGGCTGTACTACGAGAGCTTCGCGAAGGATTTCGTCCGCATGCCGCTCGAAATGCCCGTCGCGGTGAGCATCTTCAAAGGCGACCTTTTCGCACCGCCGAAGGTGTGGGGCGATCAGACCTATTCGAAGCTCTTCTACTGGAACGAAGTTCCCAAGGGTGGGCACTTCGCGGCATTTGAACAACCTGAGGCATTCGTAGCCGAATTGCGCAAGAGCTTCGCTGAGATGCGTTGATCAGGGGACGCGCCTCAAAAACTCAGACACATGTGCAGAATGATCGAAATGGTAGCGGGTTTAATTCTTCCTCTCGTCGCGTCAGCCGTTCTGGCGGCTTCACCAGCCGCGGCCCAAACTCCGACGCTGGACCCGGGGCGCAAGTATCCGCTGCCGACGTACGACGAAAACTGGCAATTCCTGAGCGATCCGAACCGCCACACCGATCCATGGGACATCGTCAAGTACGTGCGGTTAGGTGGCGGAATGTTCGCTTCATTCGGAGGGGAGGCGCGCGAGTCGTACGAGAGGTTTGGCAACCAGGACTTTGGCTTGAGCGTGCCGAGTCCTAACGGATACCTCTTGCAGCGGTACTTGCTGCATGCGGACGTACACGTGGGCTCGCGTTTCAGATTGTGGACCGAGTTTAACAGCTCGTTCGAGGACGGTCGCGTCGGTGGCCCACAACCGGTCATCGATGAGGACAAGTTGGATTTGCATCAGGGTTTCTTGGAGTTCGAGATCATTCAGCAACCTGGCGTAGCCGTACGCGTGCGAGTAGGCCGCCAGGAGATCGCGATTGGGTCCGGCCGCCTGTATGCACTACGCGAAGGACCGAACGTTCCCTTGAGCCTCGACGGCGTGCGCGCGATCGCACAAACCGGAGCATGGCGCTTTGATGCTTGGGCAGCACGACCGGTGACGACGACACCGGGCATATTCGATGACTCGTCGCACCGCCAATTTAGTGTCTGGGGCGCCTACGCTACGTACACCGTACTTGAGCACGCATCAGTCGACGCTTACTACCTCGCCTGGGATCGGCAAAACGCAAGCTTCGACAAAGGTGTCGCCAACGAACTGCGTCATACGTTTGGAGCCAGGCTCTGGCGAGATGGACTGTGGGCGTACGACTTCGAAGGCATGTACCAATTTGGCAGCTTCGGTGGAGGCAGCATTCGCGCCTGGAGAGGCGCGGTCGAAGCATCGCGCGGATTCACTGGTCGATGGAATCCCCGCGTCAGGATTGACTTCGACGTTGCGAGTGGAGACCGGAACCGATCGAGTCCGAATCTTGGAACCTTTAACTCCTTCTTTCAGAGTGGTGAGTATTCGGGACGCGCACAACTGCTCGGGCCGAGCAATTCGATTCGTCTCGAACCGACACTGACGCTGGCTCCGCGACGAAATGTCTCCGTTTCGACCGGATGGGGTTTCTACTGGCGCGAAAGCGACCAAGACGGATTGTACGGAATTCCTGGGAATCTGATCGTTCCGAGCAACGGAGTACCAGGGCACTACGAAGGGAGTCGGCCGATTGTGGAAGTTGCATGGACGCTCAATCCGCACCTTTCCGTGCATCTCACCTACATCTTTGTGTTCAACGGGCGGTTCGAAGAACGGTCAGTTCACGCAACGACCACTGAGAGCTACATCTGTCCATGGATTACGTATCGCTTTTAGTGAGGACGGCCATGGCAAAGCGTGATGCTAAGCGTCGAGGCGGGCAAACGATCCAGGTATAGGGAGGAATACATCATGCAAACGTTCACGAAAGTTGGTCTCGACGCTCTTCTGACACCGGAGAATTGCGTCGTGCTCCTGGTTGATCACCAACCTTTCCAGTTGGCAAACGTGCACAGTCACGAGCCTACAATGGTGATCAATAACGTTACAGCTCTAGCCAAAACCGCGAAGATATATGGCATTCCGACGATTCTCACCACAGTCAATGAAGAACGCGGGGGACTAATTTTCAAGCAGGTCCAGGCAGTGTTTCCAGATCAGAAAACGATTAACCGCACTTTCATCAACTGCTGGGAGGATCGGCGGGTCGTCGAGGCGGTGAAGAAGACGGGCAGGAAGAAGCTGGTCATAGCCGCGCTCTGGACGGAGATGTGCCTTGCAATGCCCGCTATCCATGCGATGGGTGACGGCTACCACGTGTACGTCGTCACCGACGCCTCGGGCGGCGTCTCGCCTGAAGCACACGATATGGCGGTCCGCCGCATGGTGGCCGCGGGAGCGCAACCCATTACCTGGCTTGGCCTGGCGGGAGAACTGCAGCGTGATTGGGCGCGCACTGAGCGCCTCGGAGAAGTCGCTCAGCTTTTTGTCGAACATGCGGGCGCATCTGGTTCTGTATCGTTGTGGGAGGCGCAACTGCTAGGTGCCTCCCAAAGCATGCGCGCATAGAACTTTCCTGGCAGATGAGGCTAACCTCGTCTGCCCTTCTCCAGGGCATTGGCAGAGAAAAGAAAGGAGGACGAATGGCTGCGAATGATCAAGAGAAGATCAAGATCGCTCGCGAATATCTCATGAGAGCTGACCAGGGAAGCCCGGACCTTCTTGAACTGTTCCATGAAGATGCGGAAATTTATTTCCCTAAGTTTGGATTTGGATTTGGACGGAATTCGTTTCTTGAAATAGTCAAAGGATTCGAAGGCGTCTTGGAATACATTCAACACGACTATGACCGTCTAAATTTCATTCCCTCAGCCGACTATCTCATCGTTGAAGGCACGTCACAGGGCAGAATGTCTGGTGTGTCGTGGGCAGGCGGCAAAACTCCTGGCGGGCGTTTCTGCAACGTGTTCAAGTTTCGAGATGGTCGAATATCGAGCCTGCACATCTATCTTGATCCTGACTATGCAGGCGAGGACGAGGCAAGGTTTCGATGGGGTAAGAATCGTCAGTGGTGAGAGTGATGACCATCCATCGGGCGGTTTTTCGAAGCCTAGTTAAGAATCGAGGAGGCGACACATGTCTAATAGCATATCGAACTTACTGATCCGAAATCTTCGCGACGTCTTCGGTGAAAACGATCCCGCGCGTCGGCGCGCGTCCATCGACGAACTCTGGGCCGAAGATGGCGTGTTCTACGATCCCAGCAAGGGCGCTATTCGTGGCAGCGACGAGATCGATCGCGTCGCGGGCGCGGTCAAGGCGACTCATCCTAACTTTCGATATCAAGTGACTGCCGCTCCCCAGGAATATTGCGATGCGGGGATGGTTCCGTGGATATCGGGACGCCCTGGCGAAGTGCCGGCTTACTCCGGGAGGGACTTCGTCATCGCGCGGGACGGCCGGATCGTAGCGCTTTATATGTTTTTCGACACGCGGCCCTGAGCTCGAGTCTACCCTCCCAGGGTCATCATCTGGTGCTGATGCGCCAGCGTTATGACGCGGATGTCGCGGTTCTCGAAAAACCGGGCCTCGGCCCTCTCCTGTCCTCCGACTTGGATAGCACACCATTCGTCCCACAACTTTTGGGCTTCCTCGCGTGCGGCAACGGGAAAGGAAGCTTCATCAGCATCGGAAATTCTTTTGCAGACTCCGGCCAGCCACATGAGAGGAAGTCTTTCAAGTTCTTCTTTCGTGGGCATGCGCCGGATTCCAGTGTCGATAAGTTTATCGCAGCTTTGTCGCCAGTTCCCAGTTGGCGATAATCCCGTTTCTCAGGACTTATCTGACTGAAGGGCGAAAGCTGTACACTGAATCTAAATGCCATGAGCTTTTCCCGAGCAAATAAAGTCTATTTTGGCCTGGTGACCGGCTCTGCATTGTTTATCTGGTGTCGTTAATTTTGCTTCCTTACGCGCACGTTCTGACCACACGTCGAGTGATTGCCTGGGCGTACGCCATCTCCAAATTCACGGTTCCTCCTGTTGTTTACATGTGACTCGTTCTCGACGACGACAAATCATTACCACGGCGGGACCGTCGGTTCTTGCGGCACGGAATCGCCGCGATTGTGCTCTTCCTCACTGCGCTCTACATGCGTCACACACATTCAATAGACGTCCGGTGGGCAGAAATCGCGTTTGGCGGTGCTCTTATATCTGGATTTAGTTCGGTTTGGGATATTGGCGCTTCGGTTGTTCAGCGGTTTCGGAGTAGAAATCCCAGTTTCCGGTAATCCCGTTTTTCGGGAGTTGGACTGATACGTACAAAGGCATGCAATTTCCGCGCTAAACTGCCGTCAGAATCGGCGGTGTCGACTAAATGAAATCGTGGCAGATTTTCGTTGCTGGTGCCGCGGCTGTGATTGCCTCCTTGCTTTTGCCTCTATATGAGCCTGTCATTGCAGGACTGGCGGCTCTTGCAGTGGTCGTGGTGGTCGGGCTCGGTTTTTTCCTGCATCCGCGCAGAGATATCTTTTATGTTCGCACGACTGTGCGGCGCTTCGACCTTGATGGGAACCTGTGCTTGGAGCACGACCAGTTAGCGGTAAGGGTTGAACTGGCGCGTCTACGGCTGCTGTTTCTGCCCACGTCTCTGGCAGTGACTTTTCTCGTGGTGACGACCGCAAATGGAACACTTTGGAGATTCAGCTTGCTGGCTCGCATGTTCGCCGGGGAACCATCATATCTCTTGCTGATTATTCTTCGCTTAGCCCTTCCACTTGCTGCTGCCGCTCTTTAAGCTTGGATTACCGAGCGATGGGTGCTGAGAGACGCAGACGCTTGTAACGCTGATTCAGTAACGGTAGGCAACGGTTGGGTATCTTTTGCGTTCGTAGACCGACGTGGGGAGACCTACGCGGGAGAGTGTCCAAAGTACGGACTGGCTCGGCCGCCCCTGGCGACCCTGGTCTTTTACGATGTTCTGAAGCCTGAGCGGAATAGGATCGGAATGGGGTTCTTGTTCCACCGATTAGTCATCGTGGGTCGCGGTTTGACCGATCTCGACCAAGAAACCGTCACTGCCTATACCGTAGTCGCTGGAACGGCACCGTCAGCGAGAGTAAGCAAGTCCCCAGTTTCCGAAAATCCCGTTTCTCGAGACTTGGCCACCACTGCGCGAATGGGCAGCAGCGGACGTTACTGATAGTGGCGGTGATGTCGCGAGGTGGTTCGCGCGCGTAAGGGCGGCGCGTTACGATGGGCTATGCCTCACCTGAGATGGGTTAGCGGATTCCGTAATGCGCTAGACGTCCCTAGAGTCGCCAAGCTGATCCGGGCCGGGTTTGCGGCGAGCCTTGCGATATGTCTCTTAGGGCCGCAACAACTTGGGGCACAAACTAAGGACATGCCACGCAAAGATCCTCCCAAGTTCCTTTTTCTTCTTCCGGAGGACTTCCACGGCTGGATTTGCATGGATTTCGGCGTAAAGGGGGCCGCGCCTTTGCCGCGGGAGGGAGATGCGCTGGTGGTTCGACCGCGCGAAGGTATCGTGATGGAGAGCTCTGAAGATATCGATCCAATTTCGTTTTATGGGGAAGCGTGGATCGAGGCGAACGGCGGTCGCCAGCCAATTCCTATTTACGGGTTTGTTTCACCGGGTGTCAGCCGGATGGGGCCGAATGAATTGACCCAACGGGCGTGTGATTTTGTCGGAAGTACGGATGAGCGTGAGAGAGCCGGAGAGCCTCCGGGATTCGAGAGGCCATCGCGCAATAAGCGGCTCATTCCTTCGGAGGAGCGGCAGGCGCTAGAGGCACTTTACAGGGCCACGGATGGAGATCACTGGACGCATCGTATCGGTTGGATGGGGCCTGCGGGAACCGAGTGCGAATGGCACGGCGTGATTTGCATGCAGGAAGGTCGTTCGGAGCTAGTGATGGTCCTGCAATTGGGTGAGAACAATTTGTCCGGGGAGATTCCCCGGGATATTGGACAGTTGCAAGAACTTGAATGGCTTAGCCTTGAAAATAACAAACTTAAAGGCGAAATCCCGGATACGCTTGCCGAACTGAAGCATTTGACGCAACTGAACCTCCGGGGCAATCAGTTTTCTGGTTTCTGGCATGATTCCGAGCGCATTGCTGCAGATGCCTGACCTAGAAATAGCGGCTGAAACCAGCCTCTTCACGGGAATATCCGAGGTCGATTTTGAATCCAACCCATCTTCGCTCCTTTGTGGAACCCAGCGGCTCATCTTTCGGGTGGATGACAGCGTGATTTCCTATGAGAAGAAATGTCGGAACGCGACGCCAGAGGATCGGACGACGTTCTGTGAAGTAAAGGAAGGAAAGGCATATGGGGCCCTCGTGCCCATAGGAACGCTGCTGGAGAAATACGCGTTCTTCGAGATGAATGCGGAGTACGGCCGGAACGTCACCGACGCGACATTTGAAAGCACGCGCGTTACGACAAAGGATGGCAAGAGCCACTCTGTGGTCAGTTACGCCGGTGGTGGCCCTTTTGAGCTCTGGTTTATCCATCGGGTGATTGAGGGCGTCGCGTCTTCGGTGTATTGGGAGAAAACGAGCACGCAGGAGAAGTGCCCTCGATGGTAGTGCGCGCGGTGACGATCTATACCCAACTCCACACTACCTGGGTTACAGCGTCACAAACAAAACGAATGTAGTTCAACTCCTGGGAAGTCGTCTTTTCGTCAATTGGGAACGCGAATCAGAACAATAAGGAGAGCAGTCGGGTCAAAAACGAAATTCGTAGCGTTCCTTATGCCGCTTCTCATCAACGTGATCCCTTGCAAGCCACTGTTCCAGTTGTTCCTTCAACTGCTGCATGGGTCTTATCGCAGCGATAGCGTTTTGAATACCAAATTGTTCGCCACATTCCTTACACGAAACGATTTCCGTATTCGGTCGTTGGGCCACATCGCTCTGGCTTAGCTTCACAGCCACTGGCCACAGATTCTCGCCGGGATTGAACGTTTTCTTGTATTCGAGCGGCATTTCTTCAATCACTCTCGCTGCGGTTAAGTGCTACCGGTTACATTTGGCGCTTCTTAAGTTCCCCCAACGCACACCCTCATTGTAACAACGCCACCGATTACAATGGGGCAGAGCCAACTCTTGAAAAGTCGCGTTTTCGGAAACTGGCCCGGAATCCCGCAATCGAGGGTATGCCATTGCTTTCGAAAAGTTGATTTTCTTTATCGGTTGGGAGGAGCTTCCGTTTTCAAATCCAGTTGCAGTCTCTTCATGCTCTGCTGCCCAGAGCGTATGAATCCCGCCCTTGGGCTGTCCAGCTCAGAGACCAGCGACAACACAATAGCAACCGTCAACGGCAAAACCAACATAGTCAGCAAGAATCGGCGCTTCATGCTGTACCCGAAGGTGAAACAAGCCAGCACAGATATTAGAACGAGTACCAACCAGATCGCACCCGGTATACGTTTCTCCTCCGCTGCCCGCCTTTGTTCGCTCAGGTCAGACAATGCACCCAGGGCTTGCTCCAAAAAAAAAGGCGTGAAGACGTTTGCGCTTTGTAGAACAACCATCACGCTTTGTTGCCACATTACATTCTGAAGATGCTTGGCATGAGCGATGGACTCCAGAATTGCGTGCTCATCCAGCTTGTCATTCCCAAAGTCGATCCGTGTATCGACGTATTCCTGCAGCAATTGGATTATTTTGCCGCGAAATGGCTCGGGCAAAAGCTGGGCGCGCTGGTCGACAGTTGAGATCGCGTTCGCTTCTTCAATCACGAGTTGCTTGCGCTGCTGATAGTTTGGTTGGGCCATCACAAGACTGAATCCGAGCAGGAAACTCACCAGCACGGTTAGGCCATCGCGCGCTGTTTCGATTAGTGATTGGTGGTCTTCGTCCACGCCAGAGGACGCTTGCCTGATCCGTAAGCCCACCTCCACCAACAGCATCAAGCCAAGGAGCAAAACAGGAAACAGCAGCCAAGGATGTTCGATCAAGAAAACCAAGGTCGCCTCCCGAACGGCTGACGTTTCGCCAGCGCCTTCTGAGCTAGTCTCAACGGCACCGCGATGAAGCGATCCCCTCCAACGTTACTTCCGAATTGCCAACCACCGGGTCGTGTTGTGATATCTTCCCTATAATTCCTGATAAGTTCCCCGGTCGCCGTTCCTTGGAGAAAAGATTTATAGCAGATGGTGTTGCATCGACCGGTTGAACTGGCACCTGTTTTCGGAATGTGACCGCGCGGGTCGCTCGGACATACCATTCACCGTCTGCCCCAAAGTCTCGCTTAAACTTTAGCTCTTCGAAATTAGCTCCGTTAGATTTGGCCGGGCACTGCGAAAACGAACAGGTGGTTAAAGAGGTGTGCAGCACCAGCATAGTCGTCTTTGGCCTCGTCTCTTGATAGAGGCTCGGAGTGGCCTAGCGTGCAGGTTGGTGGCCGTTCTATTTCTTGGGATTCTCTGGCTAGGCTGTGCATTAAGGGATGTGTTGTCACGGGCCGAAGAGCGTATAGAGGAACTCGTTCGCAAGGTCGATCTTGCGAGTTAAATTCCGCCAAGTCCCGAGAAGTCCTGTTATAGAAATGTGGCCCAGCCGAATGTCTTGGATTTTCGCGGAGCTTCCTCGATCCTGGGGCACGCAAAGGCTTCGCTGCCACCGTAGCGAGGGACTTCCTACTTCTTGGACGTCTCTCCCCCCAGAACGCTGTCCCTTAACGTTTTGCCATCGGGAAACACGATCTTGTTAAGACGGCCAACCGGGCTGCCGGACTTTGCGGCCCAGATGTAAACTGCGACTACGTCTCCGGGCTGCAGAGAATTCTTGTTCCAGCCAAGAAGGCTGACGGCCGACGAACTGCCAGTTTCCGCAGCCCAATGTACGATGTTGCCCTTGTCATCCTTCACATCGAACATGACGAAGGAATGGGGATTGGCCCAGACGAATTTCGTCACGGTGGCATCTTTCAAGACAACTACGGTTTCTGCATACGCCGCACTTCCGTGATGTGCGAAGATGGGCCCGCAGGCCGCTAGAAGACCCACAACTAAACCTAGAGGCATCAGAAGCTTGCTTTTCATTTCGGCACCTCCACAATTGGAACTCGCGCTGTTTACTATCGTCTCGATTACTGGCCGGGGCCCTTGCCCGCGGGATCGGCAATTACCTTCAAATATTCTGCCATCACCGACGGCGCGCAGATCTCCTCCTCGAAGTCCTGCTGCGGAATCCATTTGAAACTCGCCTGGCTGATTACGAAAGGCTTCGTATACATGTTCGGGTCATCAATCGTGATGGTCACTTCCAAAGTGTTATGATCCACGCGGGTGTAGCGTTCCGTCACCCGCATATCGATGCTGTGCGGATGCCCCGCTTGGTCCAGCCAGCTCCTGTCGTCACTCCCGACCGTATCCACGACGAAGCTATAATCGCCATCCCAGTGTCCTACCGAGTATCCATACCACCGGGGATCTGGCGCGTCGGGGGATCTCCCGCCCACATTCTTGGGAAGTTCATGCCCGTCTGTCCAGATTTCGCGCCACACTCTGTTGTACTGAAACAGCTCCAGCATCCTGCCCGGCATCTGCGCGAGCGCGATCCCTCTAGTTTGGAAAAGTATGTTGCGTGGGAACCCCAGCGGGTCGCAGCTCTTCATGGGGTCATTGGATTCCGCGACGATATACTGCGACTCGTTCTTGTGGGTAGCGAACACCTTCTGCCCCAAAGGCGTCAGAGGAGGCACCTGGTTGATTTTCTGGGCCACGCGGCCTGCCCAGAACCCAGTCAAATCCCGGCGGGGAGCAGGGCCCCCGGGCCCTGTGCTAACTAATTTATCGTACAGATCCGAGATGCCACCAGGCTCATTCTGGTTAGGCTGGCGGGTTTGCGACAATACGTGCGAAGAAAAAAACAGCACTCCCGCTATGCCAACGATGCAGCACTTAGGCAGATTTTGCATTTCGGCACCTCCGCTCCTCTTAGCCTGAATCCAGATCGCCCTTTGCCGTGGAGGATACACTCCGGACCCTCCAAAGGCCAGCCGATCGCGACTGGCCGCCCATGGAGTCTTGTCTCTGCTCATCGTATGGTAACGGAGACAGCCTTCTAGAATGTCGGGAGAAAATCGGAATCACAGTTTCAATATCGTCTTCTCGGAATGTAGCTTTAACTCGATTCCCAGTCTCCGATAATCCCGTTTCTCAGGACTTGGCACGACAGTAGGACCTCCCACCATGAGACACAAGAAGGCGACGTGTGATGGTATCTTTCATGTGCGATGCTACTACCGCTTATGGGCTTTGTGGCGGGCTGCTTGGTCTTCACTGTCGTGGGACTAGTCGTTCTTAGTTTTCTTCCCAAGCTACGTCTCACTCGTTCTAATCTTTTTGTGTTTGTCCTTGGTGCATTCCCTGTCGCTGCCGTGTTTGGGTACCTTCACGAGTTGGTCTTTGCCGATGCAGAGCATGAACTGCACAGTACCGCCGCCGTGCTGGGGTTCTTTATGGCAATGCTGGTCGGAGCGATTCTTGGGGGAACAATGCTAGTCTGGATCAAAGTACGTCTCCCGAAGCGCACCTGATTTCGGAAACTGGCTTCCCGCCGATTCACAGTTACCGAACATCCATTTGACCGGGCACGAACGCACATCTGCTCCGTTGTCGTTTAGAATCTTCTTAAAGCTGTAGGCGAAAGGATAAATTGATAAAAGACCCATCGATTGCGCGACAGATCAGCGATTTGATGATTGAATTCGGCGCTCGCATTGATCAATCGATTGTGACCGTTCAGGACCAATGCTCACCGGAAGAGCTTAAGATGTACAGGCTCGCGGCAGCGAAGGTTCTAGCCGAGATGTTGCTTGAAGTCATGAATCCCTTGTACGCCGAACATCCTGACCTAAAGCCTCCCGGTCTGGAATGACTCGAATTGACCGGATTTCCCCATAGCTCTTGATAAGTCGTCTTATCGTCAACTGGCTTTCCGCGATTCCCAGTTGACGATAATCGCGTTTCACAGGCACTAGGATTCGCTGTTTTCGATAGGCCAGCTTGATTCGGAAAAAGCAGGTTGCTCCCCACGACTGGGCTTAGAATTATCCGCGTGCAGACAGAAGTCTTAGTAATTGCATTTGTCATCGTCCTCGGACTCACTCTATTCGGGTTTAAGAACGAACTCCGCGAATGGCGCCGGGAAGTCCGCGAAAGAGACCAAGCGGAACAGGACGCTCTCGTTAACATCTCGGGACCATATGATGAAACGATCCCGATTTTGGCTCAGCTACCACCGCCGCGTGCCGTACGGATGAGCTTCCGTGGAAAGGGCTCCGCCTTTCTAATTCCGGGAGTGTTTCTCATGCTTATAGCACTGTCTGCTAACGACTATTTTCATCCAACGGCCTCCTGGCAGAAGGAATCCGCGATGTCTTTTTTCCGAATTCTTTTGGGGCTAGCGGTTGTATCAGGTCTGCTTCAGTGGCGTATCTTTGTTCGGCACAGGCGTCTCATATCCAATGGGGAAGCGGCGATTGGTCGTATAACTAGGAATTACGGTAGATCACGCACTGGCCAAGGTGTGCGTTATCAATTCAACACCCAAACTGGCGAGACATTCTCAAAGCGCACAACGAGCTGGGAAGTCACACTTTTCAAAGAAGGAATGCGAATACCGGTCTTCTACGATCCTTCTCATCCGAAGAAGCAAGTTGCGCTCCTCGCGGCCTATTACGAGCCTGACTTGACGAAACGAGCTGAAGCACGGAAGCTCGCCTGACGGCGCAGACTCCCGTGAAGTCTTGTTATCGGAAAATGGCTTTTGCGGCAACTTCTAAGAATCTTAGGAGCCCGAGCCCTTTGAGCCAGCGTTCGACTTTCCATTAACAAACTACTCGGGGAACAGCTCCAATCGGAGGCCGTTTTCATGGACAAACTTGTTGTGCTTCGCCTTCATTTCGGCAAGTTTCGCTCGCATCGAGTTAACAGCAACTTCTACAGAGGCGTGAACTGTGTGGGCTCCTACGTTTTTGTCGATTCCAAGCCTTTGGAGTAGCAGTTGGTTCTCCCCCAAAGCTTTTTCACGCTTCGCAAGTTCCTTTTCTTCTTTGCGTATGGCGGCGGCTGATTTCTTAATTTTCTGAATGGTCTCAAACTCTGAATAATTCACTTGTTGTTCCCCTGGTTTCCAACTTATCCCTATTCCACAAACTGATTGTCCCTCGATTCGAGTGGGCAGCCTTATTTTCAGCGGTGGGGACAGCCTGGCCAGCAACAAGGTCGGCGCATTCCCTCTTTGAGTTCCGTGCGTACTCGTTCAACGTGCTGCCTTCGGGTTTCCGGTTTCTTGACGGAGATAACCCAGCAGATCCACTCATTGCGCGCGAGTGGCGTAATATCCTCCCATTTTGCCCGAGCCGCCGGGTCCCCAATGAGAACTTTTCGTAAATCCGCTGGTACGCTGTGTACCGCGCCAGCGGAAATAACCCTTTTGGCCATAAGCTTTATTCTACAGTCGTTTGACATCAGTCATTAAATCAACTCGCGAAAGTCGGTTCTCAGAAAGCGAAAATCCGGGCCAAAATCCCAGTTACCGAAAATGCCGTTTATCAAGACTTGGACATTTGGGACTCCGTGCTGCGAATATTCTCTTCTTAACCTGGCACAAGACGACACACGGTTCCGAATCGCATTTTCGTTTGCTCGTCGCATTCTTGGCGACTTCTGAGAACACCTTCTGTAACAACTGACAGTTAGCCCGGGAACCGGTCTAGCTAGGATTTCGGTGTGTGAGGGGTGTCAAATCGCGTCAAATTGCAAATTCATGACTGCGTCCGTTTCCGCCATCTCTCGTATCCTGTAGGTAGAAGGCATTGCACTCGTGAACCGAAGCACAAAAACAATCTCCCCGACCAGTACAGCATGTAGCGACCTTAGGTCACGCTTTGTTGAGGGACTGTCTCCGTCTGAGCGAGAATCGATTCTAAATGCTGCAACGCCACGTCGATTCCACGCCAAATCTGTCGTCGTCGACCAAGGACGCGTTGGTAACCATCTGTTCCTTTTGACAATCGGGCGGGCCCGGCATTTCTTCATAACAGAAACTGGCCAGAAGATTCTTCTAAATTGGCTTGTTCCGGGAGACATTTTCGGCGCTTATGCGGGGTTGGTAACACCTGTTCCTAGTCTTTTCGGCGCGGAAACAGTGAAGGATTGCGTTGCGTTGGCGTGGGACCGCGCCACCTTCAGAGGTTTGGTTGCACGGTACCCCAGGCTGTTGGACAACGGTTTGTTGATTGCCACGAGCTATCTTACGTGGTTTCTTGCGGCACACGAAGCTCTTACCTGTCACCCCGCTCGACAGAGACTTGCCCAAGTTCTAATTAGTCTTGCCAAAGGAATTGGGCAAAAGGTTTCGGGTGGTTTTGAGTTGGACGTCACGAACGAGGAGTTGGCATATTTGGCAAACGTCACATTGTTCACCGTGAGTCGCTTACTGAGCCAGTGGCAACGTCAAGGGGTTGTGCTAAAAAGTCGCGGCAAAGTCCTGCTCCGCTCACCAGAACGGCTCTTCGTTCGCGCAGCCTGACGATATCGGGCAATGCCCACCGCAAGACACATCCTAGGGGAGGGAATGCAATGACTTGCAGACCTTCCGGCTTGGTCATAGGGCCTGATGCCGCAACCACAGGCGGCTTCCTTCTAACGGCTTAATCGAACGCGCGCAGAGCTTCACCGCCCAGCCCTACTGCCTCGCCAAAACGCGCGTCCGATTAAGCACTAGCGTCATTCGCCCAGAATTGGGTCGGACGATACCGAGTCGAATCAAAAGCAATTTCCCTCAACGGAACTTCTGGCCTTGAATAATCTCCCTCTACACCGTATCCAAATGAGGATGAGCGACCTGACGGCAAAACACTTGTGCGCTGTCCCCGGTCATACATGCGGAGTCACTCCTAGGGAGCGCTAGTTGCTGCATTCAGGCGCCCCGCGTTCATAACCACTCATAGACCGTAAGTTTTCCGCAGCTGAGGCGACGAAAAAAATTCCCCGTGGTCCCGGACGTTGATAAATCCCCGTACCATCCGCAGGTCCGCGGCCATCGTCTCATGCAGTTGCGGGAAG
>Ga0207089_1083_pt2 | contig 18029 bp, 11 predicted proteins | sample Alteio_BWMinHeat_49_FD_153571 | JGI IMG/M metagenome (GOLD analysis project Ga0207089, IMG submission 153571) | Enriched cells from forest soil in Barre Woods Harvard Forest LTER site, Petersham, Massachusetts, United States -... | ecosystem: Environmental > Terrestrial > Soil > Temperate forest >...
ACATAGGCACGTGCCACTTTGTGTTCGCCCGAGCGCATTAAAATCAATTCAACTTGATCTTGAATGTCTTCAATATGAATGGTGCCACCTTGTGAGATGCGACGTGCAAATGTATCAGTTATTTTCTTAACAAGATGAGCAACGGTTTCATGGATGCGGCTGGAACCGACTGCAGTCTCTCCTTCTACGGCGAGAAACGCTTTTGTCATAGCGGCGGTAATTTTGTTGGCGTCGAATGCAGCGAGGGTGCCATTGCGACGAATCACTTTTAAATGACCGGGCGCGGTGGTAGTAATATCGACATTGAGGTTTTTAATTGCAGCGGTGGTGCGTCGTGGTGATGCTATTTCTGTTTCCATAGGCTCCTCCAGAGCGTCGTTAGAATTTTGTTCGTTCGTATAGTAGAGTTTTGCACAGATAATACAATATATAGGATGTATTATGAGGTTACCATACAAGATAGAGTATATTTTCGGATGATGCAATAGAACAAGGTGTGGATGAGTTGTGGATATGTTGGGGGCAACTTGTGTTTAGAGAGTAGGGGGCGAACATGTAGGTTCGCCCTTGTAAGATTAAGGGTGGTTGAGGCTTGATGATGATCGTGAGTTTACCGTTTCATCAAGTTTATATTGATCAAGGAGATCGCCTATTGTACTTCCTATAATTTCTTCTTTTGTAGAGTAAAGGTAACCGGTTAAAGTCTCGAATGCAGAGTTGAGGTATTTTTGTAGAACTTTAATAAAAGCAAGTTGATTCTGGGTAGGATCTGCTGAACCATCCCCTAAATTATCGTAATAGTCTGCTAATGATTCATTGCTGTTTATCGCATCTTTCAGAAGATTTCGTTTACAACCATCCTGCACTTGAGTGATGAATCCATTGTATGCCATTCGACCCACGCAAAGATTGGCAAAGAAATTTAAAGCAGCGCCAGCCCAACGGACTATTTGGTTATCAATAGGCGGATATTCAAGCGCCATGCCTGCATTTGTTAGGCTGTAACCGAGCACGAGGTAGAGTTGTATTGCTAAGTTGATACTTCCCATGGCTACTTGGGAGCATTGTATCGTGCTATCCCTATTTGTTTTTGTTTTGCAAATAGTTATGATGTCCTCAAATGCCTCAGACATGGCAACGGCAGTAATAGCTGCGTTAACGAGTACTGAAGAAAGACCCAGTATGACTCCTAGAATAAGAATGGAGTTCGATTCATCCATTCCAAATAGATCATGACCGACTAACATGCCGGATCTGAAATAAGGAGTTGATGCGATTGTGGCGAAAGCAGCAGCCATGACTGTAGTCGTTGCACAAGATGCTGTTTCTTTTGCTTCGAGTTCTGGCTCACCCGCAATGGCAAGTAATGACTGAACGATCTGTCTAATTTCTTGTACGTCATGGTTAGCTTTTTTAGGTAAATTACGTATAAGATGCTTAAATAAATCGGATTCCGACAAGATATTGATATACCCATCAGGATCAGTCTTAGCGAGCCCCTTCAATTTCTTTTTTACATCTGAAATAAGATCTATTCCAATAGATTTTTCCTTTCTCTTACAGAAACGGAGAGCATTTACGTACTGTCTCTCTGCAAAAATACCATTTGTCCCTAATGCAGAAACGCCTCGTAGTACAGTTGCGGCAGTACGCACTGGGGCTGCAATAGCACGCACAGGAGCGTAGTGTGAATTTTTCAAATATTTTAAAGCATTCCAATTTATGTTGGCGCTCACAGGAGCACTCAGTGCTGTAGCAATAAGAGGCGGCAAAATTTGCACGATATCTTCAAAACTGAGGCCGCTGGAACGCAGAAAACGCATCCAAGCCGCGAGATTCGCTCTAGCGGAGAGAAAGCCTGCTGGAATTGCTGCGGCAGGGGTAGTGAGATATTCAAGAATTTCACGGGTTGCAGGACTCATCAAATCTCTTATGAGGTCGCCGGTCGCGACTCTCGTTGCAAGGTACGGAGCAGAAGCGGCTGAAGCTAATCCTGTGCCGAGGGCTATTAGGCCAGCAACAGCAGTTTCCCAGCCTTCCCATGGCGTAATTTGCTTGATCAGCTCGTTCAGCAGTTGCTTTGCACTTGCAATGTCTTCTTGTGATAGAGTAGGCAACTCCTCACTTAATACGTCAGATATATCATCAAGTAATGGATCATCAAGATGGGACCTTGCTTGCGACATAGAAGACTCCTGCAATTCTGTATTAATAGTTTAGAACGCGATTCTAAATAGCAAAACCTTAAGAAAATATTAAGAAGTTGATTTTTATTTTTCATTAAATAAGATTTCAGGCACAATTGGGAACTAACAATATTTCGGAGTGGGCCATGGAATTAGATCCTAATCAATTACCTGATAAGAGTAAGAGACCTCGCGGAATTTATCTTTTACCTAATTTATTCACTACGGCCGCATTATTTGCTGGGTTTTATTCCATTGTTTCTGCCATGAAAGGAAACTTTGATATTGCTGCGATCGCTGTATTTATTGCCATGGTTGCGGACGGTCTAGATGGGCGTGTCGCGCGCATGACCAATACCCAAACGGCTTTTGGGGCGGAATACGATAGCTTGTCTGACATGGTTGCATTTGCAGTGGCTCCCGCGTTGATTGTTTATAGTTGGTCATTGTTTACCTTAGGCAAGCTAGGCTGGTTAGTTGCTTTTGTGTATACCGCAACAACCGCGCTGCGTCTTGCCCGATTTAATACCCAAGTACACGATGTGGATAAACGTTACTTCCAGGGATTACCTTGTCCATCCGCGGCAGCTGTCGTGGCTGGGATGGTGTGGTGCTGCAGTTCTTATGAAATCACGGGAATATTAATCGCCATTCCAGCAGCCATTGTGACGTTTTCTGTAGCGGGTTTAATGGTGAGCCAAATTCGTTATTATAGTTTTAAGCAAATTGATTTAAAGGGTAGAGTGCCGTTTTTCGTAGTGGTGATTGTCGTGTTGATGATTGCAGCGATTGCGATCAATCCCCCGCAAATTTTGTTTGCGATTTTTTTGGGATATGCGTGTTCTGGTCCAATCATGACATTATGGCAGTTGCGTAAAATGAAGCGCCGTCGTTAACACTCCGGAATATTCGCCGCCAATCCACCCAACGAAGTTTCCTTATAAATAGACATCATATCTTTCCCCGTCTGTTTCATCGTCGCAATCACTTTATCGAGCGACACAAAGTGATGTCCATCACCCAACAATGCCAAACGAGCTGCATTGACTGCTTTTACTGCACCCATGGCGTTGCGTTCGATGCAAGGAATCTGCACCAAGCCATTGATCGGATCACACGTCATGCCTAAGTGATGTTCCATCGCAATTTCTGCCGCATTTTCAACTTGATGAATGGTACCACCCATCACCGCTGTTAATGCGCCAGCAGCCATGGAGCATGCCACACCGACTTCTCCCTGACACCCCACTTCAGCACCGGAAATAGAAGCGCCTTTTTTATATAAAATGGCAATCGCACCAGCAGTTAACAGAAACTCAATAATATCTTCTTTTTTCGCTTCCGGATAAAACTCGAGATAATAATGCAGCACAGCCGGAACAACACCCGCCGCCCCATTGGTGGGAGCGGTAACAACGCGGCTGCCTGCTGCATTTTCTTCATTGACGGCAATAGCAAATAAATTTAACCATGACATGCTGTCAGTATATTCATATGAAACAGGCCGGCCTTTATCCTGTAATTTCTTGAATAACTCTGGCGCACGGCGCTTGATTTGTAATCCGCCGGGTAAAATACCGGAGGTCGCACAGCCTTTATGAATACATTCACGCATCACATCTGAAATTTGTAGCAAACGGTCGATGACCTCGGTCTTAGGTAGCATGCGAGATTCATTGGCTAACATAATGTCTTTGATGCTGAGCTGATTTTTCTCGCAATGATTTAATAATTCTTTGGTCGTTGTAAATGGATAAGGAACTGGATAATCGTGCACCGTAGTTGTCTGGGTCTCATCGATAATAAAACCGCCACCAATGGAATAATAAATTTTACTTAGCAAAATATGATTATTCTGATCATACGCAGTAAAACGCATCCCATTCGTATGTGCAGGCAGTAAGTCTTTTAAATTAAATTCAAAATCCGTATTGAAGTGGAATTCAACCTGTTTTTTCCCAGCCAGATTGATTTTTTGCTGAGTGATAATTTCTTGGGCGCGCGGCCTGATGAGATCTGGATTGATCTTGTCCGGCGCATTGCCTTCGAGTCCCAGTAAAATCGCAACATCAGTGCCATGACCCTTGCCAGTGAATGCGAGAGATCCGAATAATTCCACTTTAATTCGCTGGGTTGTGGTGAGTGAATCAAGCCGTTCTACAAATTCCCTGGCGGCCTTCATAGGACCTACCGTATGCGAGCTTGAAGGTCCAATTCCAATTGAAAATAAATTAAATACGCTAATGGTCATTTTAAAAGTCTATTCCATGTAGTTATGAGGAAGGTGGTGGGCACGCTGCGCTTTGCCCACCCTACTTACGGTATCAATGTAGGGTGGGCAAAGCGCAGCGTGCCCACCGTTAGTGCTAGGTAATTCTACAGCTTAATGCTAAAATTACGCCAATTTTTGTTGAAATGTTTTTATATAAATTTCCGAGGTTTTCATGCGCGGACGATCAACTCTTGTAAACCCACGCATTCTGGCCGTGACACTCTTAGGATTTTCCTCCGGATTACCGCTCGCACTGACCAATTCCACGTTGCAAGCTTGGTTTACCCAATCGGGAGTGAGTCTGGCCACGATTGGGGTACTTTCACTGGTGGGCATACCCTACAGTTTAAAATTTATTTGGGCACCCATCATGGACAAAATGACGCCTCCCTGGTGGGGACGACGGCGGGGATGGATTGGGATCACGCAGTTGGGGTTATGTGTTGCCTTGTTTACTCTGGCAAATCTCGACCCGAAAATTCAGCCAAACTGGGTCGGGGCGTTGGCATTGTTTGTGGCTTTTATGTCAGCATCCCAAGATATTGCTATTGATGCGTATCGGACGGATACGTTTTTACCTAGTGAACGCGGTTATGGCTTAGCGCTTTTTATTTTCTCTGCTCGCATCGCGATTCTTGTATCGGGCGGTCTTGCGTTAATTTTAGCAGATCATATGGGTTGGCGCGTCACGTATGAGTTAATGGCACTTCTGATTGCGCTTTCCGCCGTGGTGACATTTTTCGCGCCGGAAGTGCCCGATCACATTCAACCACCTAAAAGTTTTACAGCGGCCGTGAAGGAGCCTCTTAAAGATTTATTTGGTCGTGAAGCCATAGTGCTCATCATTCCTTTCATCATTTTATACAAAGTAGGCGATGCGCTCGCGCTGCAGTTGATGAGTGCTTTTTTACTGCGTGGTTTGGGATTTTCATTAACAGATGTGGGGGTGGCGTATAAAACCATCGGATTTGCTGCCAGTATTTTGGGCGCATTCGCGGGTGGTACGTTATTGGGACGGCTGGGTTTGTTCCGTGCTTTATTATTCTTTGGGATTGCTCAAGCTTTTTCGAATTTATTATTCGTGCTGCTGGCGGTTGTCGGGAAAAATTATTCGGTCATGATCTCAAGCCTATTTGTCGAAAATTTTTGTACCGGCATGAGCACAACCGCGTTGCTGGTTTTTGTTACCGCACTTTGCAATCAAAAATATAGTGCGACGCAATTTGCTTGTTTGTCAGCGTTATTTTCGCTGGGGCGTATCTTTTTAGGACCGGTTGCAGCCAGTATGGTTGACCATCTTGGCTGGGTGAATTTTTATGCGTGGACATTCGTGATTTCTTTTCCAGCTATTATTTTATTAGCACTAATGCGTACAAGGGTGATTTTTAATGCTGAAGCGATTGCTTAATTTTAAAAAAATTCTTTTTTTGCTGGCGAGTTTCTTTTTGCTGAACGCGATGGTTTATGCACAAGAGCCAGAAAATAATTTTTATTCCGATCAAACAAAATTGGTCGCACAACAAGTTGATTTGCTAAAAAATCGATTATTACAAGCCCAAACCGAATTACAAAAATTGCAAAAACAGCAAGATACGTGGGGAAGCTTGGCGATTGAGCGAGTCAATCAACATAGGCTGGATCAGGCAGGTTTAGATATTGCAGTCGCTAAGTCCAATTTGGATAGCATTAATATTGAATTAACCGAATGTCAGCAAGCCGTGAGCCGACTAGAGAAAGAAACTCAGGAATTACACAATCAGCTGAACGTATTTAATATTTTCGGACTTAAGATGAGCCGCCACGGATCACCTGACATAAAATATTTAAACCAAGAATTTGAGTACCAAACTGCATTGTTGCAACTCGAAAAAATGCGTGTCAATTCTTTGCTGCAATTACAAACGGCTGCAGAGAGCATGCTGAAGCTCTACAAAATAAAATCGACACGGATTGAATCCCTTTTTAAATCACAGTCCATTCTTTTGTTAAAAGAACAGCAGGCTAAAACGGAATTGAATTTCGAGCATCAGCAAAACAGCTGGTTGCAGCGGCTTAATGCGTTGGAAATACAATTAGCGCAACTGGAAGAAGCGAAACAATTTGACAAAACAGCTTATGATAAGTTGCAAGATGAAATTTTTTACGTCAATGAAAATGTCAATTTCACCTATCTTGAAATGTCGATTGCGCGTTATCAGGAGCAAATTCAGCAGCTCAAGGTTTCCATCGCGCGTGGTAACTCAATTTCATTACTGAATAAAGCCAGTGATCAAGCACAAGTCTTGGGAAAACAATTGACCCGACTCAACTTGCTGGTGCAAGGCAGAATTGAAATATTAGCCAAACGCAAAGATTATTTTGTTCAGTCAGGGTTGGCACCCGATGTTCATCAAACCGAATTTACTCACTTAGATAGTCAATACAAAGCGGCTCTTGCTAAAGTCACTAGCTTAAATCAAAGCCTAGCCGCATTTCGTATTGCGCTCGATCACGCATTGCAGCATGAATTGTCTGCGCGCCAAGGATTGCCCGGCTTTGGCGCCAGGGCATGGCTAGATTTGGGTGGCGAGTTGTTATTGGTTCCCAGCCTTGCTTTTCAAGTTTTCAAGAGTATTGGTTATGATGTGTTGGACGCAGTGAGCGACAGCAGTTTGTGGGGTTGGGGATTATTATTTATTTTGCAGGCTGCTTGGGTCACGATTTTTTGTTTCTTGAATTATTTTTTACGGCGTATTGTCGTTGGTATTCCCGATCATGAATTTGGTCATATTAATTTGAAATGGTTGACCATTAAATTATTGCATCGCAATTTAATTGATATCGCCGTGATGGGTAATTTCTTTTGGTTGTTTTCATTTTTTGGTGTGCCAGTTCAAAGTTTCATGATTCTCATTAATCTTGCTCTGGTTTGGCTGTTTTTCAAAATTTTTGTGACGATAGCACGCTTATGTTTGGTGGAAACACTACATGATCACGCCGGCCATGATGTACGTCTTTATCATCAATTAAAATGGATTTTTATTGCGGGCGGCATCGTGATTGCATTCACTGTTTTTATGCACCAATTGCCCGTCATCTATGAAGTAAAAGATTTGTTTGATCGTTTATTTTTATTGTTTTTATTGATTGCGTCTGTGTTCCTGATCAGACAGTGGGAATTTGTCCCAGGTCTTATCCTGCCCTATATTGATGAAGGGCGCACTTATTTTCGGGGTATTGTCCGTTTGTTGGGATTGTTAATTCCTTTGATACTGTTAGTGAATTCGATTATCGGGTTATTTGGATTTGTGAATCTCATTCTGACTATCTCTTGGTATCAAAGTGTTTTTATTTGTGTGTTGGTTGCGTACTTGATTGTTCGAGGTTTGTTGAATGATGGAATGGAGTGGGTTTCTAAAATTCTCATCCGACATGTCACTAATGGCTGGTTGTGGACGGAAGCGTTTCTTAAACCGATCGATCGTGTGCTGCGTATTATCTTGTTTCTCTCAGCATGGGCGGTGTTATTTTTATTGTATGGTTGGGATCAACAATCACCTGTCGTTGAGCGTTTCAACAAGTTACTGCATTACCAGTTAGCTGATATGCTCAATACGACGATTACACCGCTGAGTATTATTGAGCTCACTGTCATTATTTCATTGCTGTATTGGGCGGCGCGTTGGACGCGTGAATTTGTGTATCGATTATTGTTATCGCGCACCAAAGACTTAGGTTTACGCAACAGCATCGCCATCTTGTCGCAATATGCCATGATCGTCATGGGTGTTTTGATTGGATTACGTTTTTTAGGAATTGATTTTCGTGCGTTAACTGTCGTTGCAACCGCATTTGCTTTCGGTGTCGGTTTGGGATTACGTGATCTTGTTAACAATTTCGCTTGCGGATTTTTATTGTTGCTTGAACGTCCGCTGCGGGTGGGTGATATTATTAGTATCAATGACTGCGAAGGCGAAGTGATGCATATTGGTGGGCGAGCAGTGACGGTGCGTACTTGGGACCATATGGAAGTGATTGTACCTAACGCGGAAATTTTCAGTAAATCTTTTACCAATTGGACAGCGAAAGATAATATTGTTCGCACGGTTATTTCGCTCAAAATCAACCGCAATGATAGTCCACATGATGTGCAAGCTGTTATTCATCAAGTGTTAATTCAACATAAAGATGTACTGGCTGACCCGGTACCGGAAGTCTTTTTGAAAGAGTTGGTGGATGGTTTGGTTGAATTTGAAGTGCGTTATTTTATTAACTTGCGGCAAATAAAATCCCGAGTCGGTTTGCGCTCTGAGGTGTTAATGTCAATTTGGGAAGCGTTTGAAAAACATGGCATCCAAGCACCTTATCCGCATCATGAAATTTATGTTAAAGACGCTAAACCGTAATCTTGGACTGATAAGCAATCACGGTGCCGCTGACTGTTTTATCATTTCGTTTGACATTGATAATAGCGTCGCCACCCATAGATGCTGCAGTTGAGCGCATCGCGTCATGAATATTGGCTTCCTGCCGTTTAATGCCAACTTTATTGTATTTAGAAATAGTTGCATCACCAATCACGGTATAAGGAGCTTCCGGATTGGCGCCTTTCGGGTAGAATGAAACGTTCATTGGATTTTTGTGGGCAGTGGGAGTTTGTGTTTGATGATGGATGGGTTGTGTAGCCGTTGAGGAACAACCTGAAAGCGTTACACCCATCATTACCAAAACCACACCTAAGATTCTCATGGCCCATTCCTTGCGCTCACTAGTTAAGAAATTCATCCTATTGGATTTAAATACGAAAGGCAAGTTTCCTTAAATCCTCTCTGCATTGTATAATCACACTCTTTTTCAAAAATAAGAAAATACATCATGAAAAACACATCTATTTCAACTAAACCAAAAAATTTCTTTCTGGCAGCGGCACCTTTATTCTTGGTGTTATTCATTGACAGCATGGGACTGGGGTTAGTCTTTCCCATTTTAAATGCGTTGGTTTTTGATCCAAACGCCCATTTTATCAGTGCGAATTTGGGCGGAACCTTGCGTAATTTAGTATACGGACTCACCATCAGCATTTATATGTTTTGTTGGTTTTTTGGTGCGGCCTTTCTGGGGGATTTGTCTGATCAGATTGGCAGAAAAAAATCGCTGATGATTTGTTTATTGGGCGCCGTATTTGGATATCTGTTTTCTGCATTTGCCGTGATATTTCATAGTTATATTTTATTATTGCTAGGTCGCATTGTTGCTGGATTTACTGCGGGAAGTCAGTCCATCGCGCAGGCCGCTATTGTGGATATGAGTGAGCCTGAACATAAAGCGCGTAATTTAGGACTGATTTTATTTTTCACTTCGTTAGGGTTTGCCTTCGGGCCGATGATTGGGGGTGTGCTGTCTTTCTTTAACTTTGCGATGCCATTTTATTTTGCAGCAGCCGTTTCATTGCTGAATGCTGTTTTATTGCAGCTCTTATTTCATGAAACGTTTTTTCATGTGCATAAAATTTCTTTTAAACTTCACCATGCCATTGGGATTTTTGTTTCTGCATTTAAAGATGAAAAAATTCGTGAATTATCGATTGTCATGTTAGTGATGATTTTTGGTTGGAGCGGATTTTATTCATTTATTTCGATGTATCTCTTTAAAGTTTATCATTTTACTCCCTTAAAAAATGGTTTTTATATGGGCTTGATGGGGGTCGGGTTTGGTATTGGTACGGGCTTTTTTGTCGAAGTATTCACGAAACGATTTTCACTCAAAAATTGCACGATAGGTGGATGTCTCATTGTAGCATTAGCGACAGCACTCACACTGACTGCACCGCAAGAAATATTAGTCTGGGTTTACGTCGTCTTTGTCGCAATTGCAATGGCGCTTGCGTATTCCACGATTTTAACGCTATTTTCCAATCAAGTGGATGAAGACTCCCAAGGTTGGGTGATGGGGATTACAGGCGCGATCATGGCATTTGCGTTTGGGGTGAATGGCTTGCTAGTGGGACTTTTGGCCGATGTGAGTCCAAAAATTCCGCTTATTATAACTGTTGTTAGTTTGGTATTAGCAGCGGCTTTAATGAAACATATTTTTAAAGAAAGTTAAAGGTCAGGGGAAAAAATGATAAATTTTTTGGAAATCGCGCGAAAAGATTTACTAGATCCGGCAGGGTTAACCGATAACCAGTTACAAAATGTGCTGAGTAGTGTATTAGGCTCTGCTATTGATAATGCTGATTTGTATTTTCAATCCACTTGTTCTGAAACATGGGCGCTAGAAGATGGCATTATCAAAGGCGGCAGTTACAACATTGACCGCGGTGTAGGCGTTCGCGCGATGAGTGGCGAAAAAACGGGATTCGCTTATTCAGATGATATTTTGATGCCTGCACTGGATCAGGCGGCACAAGCTGCTAAAAGCATTAGTAAATCAGGTGGACATCAGGCTGTGCAAGCTTGGAAGTGGACGGCAGGGCATGAATTATATCTACCGATTAATCCCTTACACTCGTTGAATGAAAATGAAAAAGTTGCATTGTTGCAGCGCGTTGATGCTTATGCTCGCGAACAAGATCCCCGTGTTATTCAAGTGAATGTGAGTCTTGCTGCGGAATACGAAACTGTCTTGATTATGGCAAGCGATGGCCATCTCGCGGCTGATGTGCGTCCATTAATAAGATTGAATGTGAGTGTCGTCGTAGAACAAAATGGGCGACGAGAGCAAGGATATGCAGGCGGCGGTGGACGATATGATTATCACTATTTTATTGAGAATGATTTGGCGTTGAGCTATGCACGCGAAGCGGTTCGTCAGGCAATCGTTAATCTCAATGCAATTGAGGCACCTGCTGGCACGATGCCAGTTGTACTAGGCCCAGGTTGGCCGGGTGTGTTACTGCATGAAGCGGTTGGACATGGTCTTGAAGGTGATTTTAATCGTAAAGGCACTTCTGTTTTTAGTGGCAGGATCGGACAGATGGTGGCATCGCCTTTATGTACGGTAGTCGATGATGGTACGTTGGCTAATCGTCGCGGTTCATTAAATATCGATGATGAAGGCGTTCCAACTCAGCGTACGATATTAATCGAAAATGGTATTTTACGTCATTATATTCAGGATAAACGCAATGCGCGGTTGATGGGAATGCAATCGACTGGAAACGGGCGACGAGAATCCTATGCGCATATGCCGATGCCGCGCATGACCAATACGTATATGTTGCCGGGTAAATCAACACCGGAAGAAATTATCGCATCCGTTAAGAAAGGTATTTACGCGGTTAATTTTGGTGGCGGCCAAGTCGATATCACATCGGGCAAATTTGTTTTTTCTGCCAGTGAAGCTTATTTAATTGAAGACGGTAAAATTACCGCGCCAGTCAAAGGCGCGACTCTCATTGGTAATGGTCCCGATGTGTTGACTAAAGTTTCTATGGTCGGTAACGATTTGCAATTGGATACGGGCATTGGTGTTTGCGGCAAAGATGGGCAAAGTGTTCCAGTGGGAGTGGGACAACCTACTTTACGGGTGGATGCGTTGACGGTGGGTGGGACAAATCATGGCTGAATCACCGGGTAACTTAAAGTTGCAATGCTGCTTAGGAAGCCTTCCTCCGCAGGGGGAAGGTGGCCGACAGGCCGCGGATGGGGGGATAAAAAAAGCAGTCATTTTATATTCAATTCAAAATGATTTTTTGTGTTATTTGGCACATTACAATCGTTTTTTGATCCCCCCATCCGGCCTGTCGGCCACCTTCCCCCTGCGGAGGAAGGCTTCCTAAGCAGCAGTGAAAATAAAAAAAATCTATATTAATCATTATGTTATTTAGTGTCAGATAAGGGACGCTAAAAAGGTATAATAAAATTATGTTAAAAATCAACATGTTATATTTTTATTCACAAAAATCACTCGTCGAATGGCCTAGATTGTGTTATTAATCAACAAGTTATATGAAACGTCCCAGGGTGCATTTATACAGGGTGCATTTATACTGCGCGCGGTCACAAACTTAAGTTTTGGCATCCCATCGGCCTGCCAAAACTTAAGTTTGTGACCGCGCGCAGTATAGCAACAATAGTTCTATTTTCACATATATGGTGATATAATGCGCGCCAAGCGCAGAGTTGTCTGATTAAAATCTATTAAGTAAAAGGGGGAGGTTGCATGCTAGCCAAGAGACCACGTGAATTACGTAAGGCAATTAAATCATTGATACCGCGTTTTGAAGAGGTAAAGGATGAGAAAGCGCTTGACGACAGTACTCATAGTCTAGTGACTTTTCACGAATGGCGAGATAGGCAGCCTCGTTTTCGTTTTGGTTTGAGTGCGGCTCCTGTCGCCTCACTGCCTATTGCCCACTTAAAACTAAAACGTCAAGGATCAGAACTGGCAGCAGATATTGTCCGAGTAATTAATGCAGAAAAGTTGCTGTGTAAAAAAAAGGTGCCTGGAGCATTTAATTTCCGCCCTTTTTATCGCGATACGAATGGCGGGAGCTTTTCTCTCAGAGCTCTAGGGAAGGATCTTTTTGCATATCTAGATGTCTTAGAAGAGATGGAGAACAGTGGGCGTCCTTTGAGTAATGCGGATCTAATAAGTATGATGGGTCAGGCTATTCTGGCAGTCTATGACAATCATGTACGCGGCATAGTACACCGTGATATCAAACCAGAAAATTTTTTGGTTTTTTTCCATAATGGAAAATGTAACATCAAATTGGCGGATCAGGAGTCAGTTGCTGAAATCAATTCTGACACAGGCAGGTCACTGACTTCCTTGGAGATATTTGGTTCCCCAATGTATGGGCCTCCTGAGACGAGGAAAATTTACAAAAGGATGAAGAAGGAGGGTCACTCCCTAGAATTAACTGAAAAATACAATCAATTAAATCTTAAGGCATTTGATTGTTTCACATTGGGTAAGACTCTTGACATGATGGGCGATTTTTTACAGGAAAGAACACCTGCATTTGAGCTTCTTTGGAAAGGATTGTGTCGAAAAAATGTATCAAAGCGAATGTCGATTGAAGAAGCGATGAATTCCACTGTTTTTGGTGATTCACCTGAAAATAGACAAGCTTTTTTTGACGAACTACGCGCTACAGCTAATGACAATACTCTGACAATAGATGGATACTCTCAGGATGCAGTGGATGATGTAGTGGATAATCCTTTTTTACTTTTGGATCACAGTATCAAGCCACTGGGCTGGCAAGCAGTTAAGGTGGCAGAGCAAATTGAAGAGTGCGAACGCACGATCAGTGACATCAATAACAAAAGCACATTTTCTGACATTGCTGAACTTGTTAGTTCGCTAAAGGTGAATACCTCACGGCTAATAGAAACAGTTGTTATGGACAACGTTTATAATGAGAAGCTCGCTCATCTTAAGTTGAGTGCAAAACGAGAAACAGAGGAAGTGATCTCACAACTATTCAATACACCCGATGTTGTCGCTACCTTATTAAAAAAAGCAGTAAATGAAGCCTGTGGAGATTATTTTGGGGAGAATATCGGCAATAATCGGGGGGGCTATTTCGAATTTTTCAGGGGAAGAGACAAAAAAGAAAGAGATCAGGTGCGAAAATTTAAGGAAGATATTAATAGCGCAGAGCTATCTCCAAAGCAAATTTTCAAGATGATTTATAATTATTATAATCAGGGAGAGGGAGAAAATTTCCCAGGCACATTCAAAAATAGTTTGCGTAATAAGTTAAGAAAATTGGATATGAAATCGATGATTGAATGGAAAGCTCATTTTGATCGATTGGATGAAAAGAGTGTCAGACCTTAGTCCGGCAAGGCCTCTAGAGGATTTTGCCCTGTCCACGATTTGAAATTCCATGCAAGTTAGGGTATCACCCCAATCACCCATTTCTGGACTTTAGCCATTTTCAAAATGGTGGGCACATATTGCGCGTGCTTTAGTAGGGTGGGCAAAGGCTGCTCTTTAGCCGTGCCCACCGCAAGGCCAAATAGTAATAAGGCGCGCAATATTTTGCCCACCCTACCTAAAAATCAAAAAAATGGCTAAAGTCCAGCATTTGCCAATAACAGTGATTCTTTACAGGACTACACCATTAACGTATTCTTCGACTTACTGTAACCGCGCGCAGTATAAATTAGATAAACGAGGAGGGTAGGATGTCATTAAATAGATTGGTTCATGGCGGAGATGAGAAAGAAGAAGACTCAGCTATCAGGCTTGGCACGATATATAATACCAATTCATCTTCGGCTGATGATATACGTGCTGTCTTTGTAGATATTGGTGATGGACTTATTATTGCAGTTCCAAAATCCTTCACTCAGCTAATCACCGATGGGAATAGAACATATCCAGCATTAATCACCATTCCCGCTCGTGATGGAGCAGGATCGATGCATAATATTGAAACATTGTTGGAAGAAAAAAGTGGCAATAATGCTATTTCGATCCCTGAATCCGTTACATTTGATCAAGAGATGTTTGACAAGAAATCGGCGTTTTTTGAAAATGTTTTAACTGCGCATGAGCAATTATTTGCGAGTGGAAAATATCCAAATGCAAAAGCCGCTTTGGAAAACCTTTCTTCAAAAGTGATTTCAGAATCACTTGCTAAGTACATTAAGATAAAGGCAAGTAGTGTAAGTTTAGCAATTAACGATCCTGAGCCTGAGTTACATGGTCAATCACTTGCTGTTGATGCACATTCAAAGTTTGGTCCTGCTCATAGACTGGTCCTTTGTGATTCTGTGTTTACTATGGGGTTTTCTCAGGGCATCAATACAGGAATATTGAGTAACCCTGGCGTATTTAAACCGATTGACGCAATCATGATTCCTTTTACAGCATGTGTACAAAACGTTAAAAATCATCCGCCTGTTAATGGCCAATGGTTTTCAATGAATCGTCGAGGCGTTCCGACTTTTCTTATGTACTCTGCTGCTGCAGCTACGACATGGGTATCCAATGTTTATTTGCAAGCTTACTGTGCTGATAGAATGCATGAACAAAATTACTCAAATACATCAATACGTCTTGCTGCGGGTGCTGCTGCGATTGGTGTGGGAGTAGCGGTAAAGATTATTTATCGTTATTCTCCTAGCGTAAGTACTCTTTCAAGAAGTGCTAAAAAAGCAGGAAATTGTTTGTATAGTGCGGGTAGTTTGTTAAAAAGTTGTGGTATGAAGCTTTGGAATTGTCGCAGCAATAATAATGAAAATACTAATGCAGTCAGTCCGGATTCTGTGTTATCCAGGCCTAGGGTTTAGTCAGAATCGGATTTCTAAGGTGCAAATAATACATTTTTTATTTTATCTACAAAGCTCTGTTTTGCGGGTTCTTTTAAATTAAACCGCCAATACATCCCACAGACAAGCTGCAGTGAGTGGGTGGGAAATATACCAAAAGCGTTTCAGTTTTAGGTGTTTCATGCGGGGCCAATCGAATGATTATTTTGAATGACTTTTTCTCTCATTTCAGCAGCCTTTTCAGGCTCTTTTAAAAGTTCATCAAGAATCATGTCAGATGTTGTTTCTGGCTTTTTATTTGCAACTCTATTTTGCAAAGCCTGGTAGGCTTCTACAGTCAACAAGCTTTCTATATGGCTGAGTGCATCAGGGTTTTTGAAATTTATTAAAAAGGCAAAACCATTCTTAATTTTTAAAATATTATCTTTAGTAAAGCAACTCGGATTCGTTTGATTAAAAACATCATTTTCCGGACTTTTTGGCATCCAGGAGGATACTGTACATAAAAAATTAGAAACAGATAGCGCACTTCTGAAGAGATTCATATATGTCTGTATTTTATTCATTTCTTGTTCATTGATTTTTTCGTACAAAGCAGAACGATAAATTGTTTTAGAAGAACTTTGCATAGTGAAAATCATGCGAGGAGTAGAATCATCATAGCCAGTTGGTTTTATAAAGGTATAATCTGGTGCATTTGATGTATCAATTACTGAAACCTTTCTACCACGTGTGAAGCTGAGGTCATTAATATCGCCTAGAGTAGAAATTACTCTTCCAGCCCTGACATATCTTTGTAGTTTTTCAAATAAATGATCATGAATTCTATACTCGACTCCTGTGTTATCTCCTGCTGGAGGCATATGGCGCTTCCTTAAATAAGCTTTAGCTAATAATTTAAAATTATTCATGAAATAATCTGAAAACGCTGGAGGCATGTTAACCTTAGTGATTCTATCTTTAATTTCTTCCTGGAGTGAATTAAGTGAAGAGTTATCGGAACGATAGGATGATAAATTGCAAAAATCCTCCCTATCATTAGCACACCATAAAAGGAGAATTAAAAAATCATTATAAGCTTTAATTTGTGGATGAAAGTCTCTAATAATCAACCCTTCGCATTTTTCTTCTGGGCTCAGTAAAAGGTCATAAAAGCTTCTTTCAGTTCCGACGGATACAATCCAGCCTGTCTCCATGAAATTTAAGTGGGGCTGCACGTTTATTGGTGTTCCTTCATTTGGCTCTGCATAATTCTCAAATTTTGGTTGCCCTGTTAAATCAGCAGGCCTACACATGAGTTCTTCATTTGTATATGCATCGAATTTATCTTCATTATCGGCATGAAAAAATCTTGGGCTAGCAGCTCCCGGCGAAGACCCAGCCTCAGGACCAGTAGTAAAGCTTCTAGAGTGGGTTGCCAATGGCCGAGCCGCTAAGGTTTTTTGGGTGGGTTCCTTTCTCAATTGTTCATTTATATTTTCGGCAAGATCTTTTAAGTGAGAATGTGTTTTTGATTTGATGCCAAGAAATTTCATTACCTTTGTTTTTGTGTTTTTTCCCTGAGGCTCAAATAACTCGGATTGCTCTTCTTTAGAGAATTGCATAGCGGAAATTGCATTTTTGTTTAATAGCGCAATTTTAGCTGTTAGCCCTGTTCTTGCAGTTTGATAATTCTCGTATTTATCCTCGAGCATAACAGCAGCAGTCTGTCCTATGCTAAAGATTGACACACTAAGTAACTCAATTTTTTCTGACAAAAGTAATATTCTTTTATCATCATCGCCGTATTTTCCTCTAATTCTCTCTGCCTCTATGCTCAATGCGTTTTTATAATCGCTTAGTATTGCTATTATGTGGTTTGATTTGAGCTGAAAATTTTTTTTTAAATTTTCGACACTTCTCATACTGTCACCTCGATTATACTTTCATAGCTTATGCCTCTTGAAGAGAAACTAACATACCCCCCATTTTTCTTGTATACGTTCACTCTAAGTATAGGAGCTATTAGCGTAGTTTTTCTGGTTTCTGCCAAGTCTAAAAACACTCTAAAAACACTCTGGGAGTTTTGTTTTAACCAATTGATTAATAACAAAAATCCAGGAATCAAAAAAGTGATTTTTTCGAACAAAAATATAACTTTTTGATAAATAACGGAATTTTATTTTTGTGTTTTTGCGTTCCCTGCTCGCATTAAATTAACAGATTGATTAATATAGGTTTTTTATTGAAACCCTCGGCGGAATAGACGACCTATGCATTTATCCATTACCCAAATATCAACGCGCGGGTAAGTAAAACTTATACTTGATTTGCCAACTAGCGCTAGATAGACTTTATAGTCACCTTGCTGCTCCTGTAGGA
>Ga0207089_1073_pt2 | contig 17829 bp, 21 predicted proteins | sample Alteio_BWMinHeat_49_FD_153571 | JGI IMG/M metagenome (GOLD analysis project Ga0207089, IMG submission 153571) | Enriched cells from forest soil in Barre Woods Harvard Forest LTER site, Petersham, Massachusetts, United States -... | ecosystem: Environmental > Terrestrial > Soil > Temperate forest >...
CCTGTTTTTACTTTTTTCTTGGTAAAAACACTTTGTCCCGCTGCAATTTGCAAAAGATAACCTTGTACTACACCCAAGTCTATGGTTTTTCCGGTGACTTTTTCTTCTACTTTTGTTTCTTCAGTCGGAAGCATACTACTTCCATTATAGCGTTTATTAACTACTCCATTCTGGAGCGGTGTTGGAGCAACAACCTTGGGGGTAGGATTTGAAGAATTTAAAATTTGTATTGTTACATTTCGTCCATGTTGTTTAAGGAACTTTTGGATTTGATCCAAGTTGCTTTTGTTTCGGAGATCGACCAATTCGTTTGGAGATAAACCTATAATTAACTTAAATTGTTGCTGTGCTAACCAGAGTGCTAAATCGATAGCAAATTGTTTATTTTGAAAACCTTGTAAAATGCTGAACAAAGATATCGCATTTCCAGTTTCTAAGGCATTTAATACGCCTTTGCAAATGAGGAGTTTTTGTATGTTTTCCTTCTGTATTGCAGGTGTCATATCTCCTCTACAGACATCCTCTGCTGCTTGCATAGATACTTCGAAATCTGTAATGTCCGTGAAATGTGCTTCTAACGCCAGAAAGAGAGATTCTCGGTATAACCGCGTATTTTCATTTTCAATTTTGATTGCTACATATTTTTGAGTTGGGGATGAGGTTGAGGCTATGTTAATTGCCACATCACTTGAGGCTGGGGCTGGTGTGGCCGTGACTACAGTTTGTTTGCGGACAGTAGTCATTGTTACCTGGGGTGTTGGAGGTTGGTAATGCGCTGTTACTTGTGGCTGTGATGACGTTTTACTTTCATGATAACTACTATAGTCACCTAGTGGATTATACTCAGGATCATAAGGATCAGTAATCTCCTGAAAGCTTCTATTTTTACCTGTCATAACTAATTATCCTCGTTTTATATGAATGTTTATCAATTTATGATCTGCATAATAAACTATCAAGCTTAAGACAAGCTTAAGATAAAATTAAGATAAGATTAGGGGCTGTTTACAATTGGTTTGTGGATTTTAAAAAGCGGGTCAATGTATTAGAGTTCGTTATTTTCATCATCTTCCGATGAAATCTTTTGATCCCCTGGAATCACATGCTTCTCATCTGCCCAAGCACCTAAATCAATCAATTTGCAACGTGCTGAACAAAATGGTCGATCGACATTATCTGTTTTCCAAGTATCTTTTTTCCCACATTGAGGACAAGAGGTTTTAACTTTTTTAGACACGGATTGAGTTCCTTACGAAGTGCAATAAGAAAGCCAAAATGATAAATTATTTTGATATTGCGTTGGGCGTTCATAAATGGAAGGTGAAAAAAAGCGGATGCTTAAAAAATGTCTGCCTAAGCTAATTTCAGGATAAGCAGCGATATCTGCTGTGACTCCGACGCGGATCAAGCGCAGATTAATTTGTGGATCTAATAATTCTTGATGGAATCCATTGGTGGCTGATTTTTGCTGTGGTTTGGAACCTTCGCGCACGAGTTGCAAAATAAGTTGGTTTGCAATGCGAATATTTTTAAATTCTTCCAGCCAAGAATGAATCGTTGTAGCGCGATTTTCTGCGGGTTGTTGCAACCAATAATGAAACAGTGGAATGTCAAAACTACAACCGCCGCCGGGACTTGCCAAGTGCAAACGAAGCGTGTTTAACAATTCAATGTCACGTAAATTTTGGCCAATTTTTCCATTGGTATCAATAAAGCAGCGACTTAAATCATCTAATTGTTTCAATAAATCATTCAATTTTTTTTCATCGATTTCTGGAGTGTTTTGTAAACGTGCCAACAAGAGCATTTGATGATTTAATTCTTTGGCAAGTTTTGCTTTAAGATCAGGGCGATCCAGTAATTGTAAAACATTGATAATAGCCACAATGACATGTCGCGTGCCGAGAATGGAAGTGTCTGAAACTTGATGGTCAATCTGAAAAAACAATTGTTCCAGGCGTAAGCAGACCCGAATCAATTCATTGAGCGGCTGTTCATAAATTATCACGTTATCAATCATGTTTTTTTTCAAATAAAATCAGTTAATTCACGAAATAATATCATGTTTTTTTAAAAACTGCCTAGTTTAATTGTTATACGCTGGAAGATGAGGTTTGATCATTTTGTGCAAGGCGACAATAGATCTCATGTAAATGATCCACCTGTTTCTCGAGGTCATGAAGTGCCCCTTGGTTGTAAATAATGTCATCCGCTAAGGCTAATCTTTTTTCACGAGCTATTTGCGTATCCAAAATGGCTTGTATCGCTTGAGGAGTCACTTTATCCCGTGCTGCAGTACGTTCAAGTTGCAGTGCTTCTGGTATATCCACGACTAACGTACGTTGAATCAGTGGATTAGGCGCAGTTTCAAATAATAATGGAATCACTGCCAGGCAATAAAGCGAAGTGCTATCCGCAATTTGTTGCGTCATTTCTGCGCGAATCATGGGATGCAACAATTGTTCAAGCCATACACGCTTTTCTGGATCAGAAAAAACGATAGTTCGCAATTTTGCTCGGTCTAACCGACCGTCTGGTGATAAGATTTCTGCCCCAAATTTAGCAGCAATTTGCTGCAAGGCCGGCTGTCCAGGTTCAGTAACATCTCGTGCCAATTGGTCGGTATCAATGACGTGAACACCTTTATTTGCAAACAACTTGGCCACAGTGGTTTTGCCACTTCCGATCCCGCCTGTTAAGCCAACGACCAGCATAGTGGTTATACCGGCATAAACGTGTGTAAATAAAGGTTCACGATATCATTACCCCAAATCAGACAAATCCAACCCGCAATCGCAAGATAAGGACCAAATGGCAGCGGATTACTTTTTAATTGATGTTTGATCGCCATTTGCGTTAAACCAAAAATCAAACCAATGATGGAAGAAAGCAGGATAACGACTGGAAGCTGCTGCCATCCTAAGAGAGCGCCTAGCGCTGCAAGAAATTTAAAATCACCTTGTCCCATCCCGACTTTGCCAGTGGCTAGATGAAACAAGCCTTGCGTGACAGCAAAAATAAGATAACCCGCAATCGCACCGATAATTGCTGTGTGACTGTTTACAAAAATCGAAAATATGCTTAAAAACAAGCCTACCCAAATCAGTAAAAGTGTTAATTGATCAGGCAGCAGATGATGATCTAAATCAATAAACGTCAACGTAATCGCAATCCAGGTGAAAATTAATCCGCCTGCTGTTTGCCAACTAAAACCAAATCGCCAAGCGACATAGACGGAGGCGATACAACAAATTAATTCAACCAAAGGATAGCGTAGAGAAATACTTGCCCGGCAAAAAGCACACTTACCCCCTAAAACCAAATAACTAATAACAGGAATATTATGCCAGGGTTTGAGCGGGGTTTTGCACTGTGTGCAATGTGAATAGGGGAGATATAAATTTAATTTTTCATCATCCGCAGGCAGATTTTTCAAGCCTAAATACTCGCGGCATTCCTGGTTCCATTGGCTGCGCATCATTTGCGGCAGACGATAGATCACCACATTTAAGAAGCTGCCGATGAGCAGAGATAGACCGGCAACAATAAGCAAGAAGATATGATTGTGTTCTGCTAAAAAATTAATAATGTCCATTAAATGACGGTCCCTAATTTGAAGATAGGTAAATACATCGCAATAACCAGTCCACCGATTAAAACACCAAGAATCACCATAATCAAGGGTTCCAATAGTTTACTAAGATGCGTTGCCAAGTGATCAATATCGGCTTCATAAAAATCCGCAATTTTGGTGAGCATTTTTTCCAAAGTGCCGGTTTCTTCACCGATTTGAATCATTTGCTGCATCATCACGGGGAATAAGCTCTGATTGCCTATCGCAGCATGCAATTGCTTACCTGTTGAAATTGCAAAATGAGCTTTTTGGATTGCTTTTTGATAATAAAGATTGCTAATAATGCAGCTAATCATATTCAGTGCCTCAGTAATTGGGATACCGGCGGCAAAAATTGTCGCTAGATTACGCGCGAAGCGTGCCAAAATAATTTTCCTTACAATTGAGTTCAGTCCTGGAAAATTAATCATGATCCAATCCCGCTTTATTTGTACGTTGGGGTGATGACGGAAACAATAAAGAGCAGCGCTTGCTGCAAGTAATAATATCGCAATCCACGGCAGATCATTTCTGAGTATGTGACTTAAATAAATAACCAGCAACGTGAAAGCAGGTAATTTGCTATGCATAGTTTGAAATAATTCAGCGAAGCGCGGCACAATACAAGTTAACATAATGGTGCTAACAATCATCGCGACCAGCATGATCATTGCCGGATAAAATAGCGCCTGTTTGATTTTTTGCTTAAGCAAAATAATTTTTTCTTTTTGTTGTGCAATACGTTCCATTATGAAATCTAACGTACCGGTGTTTTCTCCATTTTGAATTAGTTGACATGTGATAGTGTCAAACTGCTTAGGGAAATTTTTTAATGCTTGAGCGAAATCTTTTCCTGAGGAAATATCTTCTTGTAACTGATCTAGAATGAATGAAAGACGCACATGTTCCGCGTTTTTACTTAAAATCTGGAGAGCTTGACTGATGGGAACTCCTGCTGAGGTTAATGTGGCAAGTTGGTGAAAGAATAATGCGACATCTTTCTTAGTCGGGTTTTTTCTGTTTAATTTGTGGAAGGGAGACTTTTTAGTAATGGCAAGGACTTTTATTTCTTTGCGCTCCAAATTCACTTTAGCTAAATTTTCACTAAACGCAGTTATTTCACCTGTTTTATTGATGCCATGTAGGATACCGCGCCAAACATATATTTTTTTCTTCATCATCATTGCAGTACCCGATTTAACTCTAATAGGCTTGTCTCACCCTGTAAAACTTTCTCTAAGCCAATTTGTTTTAATGTCACAATTTTTGCGATTTTTTGAATGGTGAATGAATCACTTTCCAATGCAATTAATTTTGTGATGTGCTCAGTCAGTGGTAAAAATTCATAAATCGCAATGCGATTTTTATAACCTTGCGTGCATTGCGAGCAACCCTCGGCGCGATAAAAAATGTGTTTTTCATCGGCGATCAAGCCAAGCTGTAACAGTGTTTTCTCAGTCATAAATTCCGGTTTTTTACAGTATTCGCATAATTTTCTAATCAGTCGTTGTGCGATAATCAAAGAGACTGTGTTGGCAATGTTATATGACAGAACACCCATCGATCGCAAACGCGATATCGTTTCAACAGCGCTGTTAGTATGTAGAGTCGACAAAACTAAGTGACCAGTTTGTGCCGCTTTGATCGCAATTTCTGCTGTTTCTGGATCGCGAATTTCTCCCACCATAATAATGTCCGGATCTTGCCGTAACAGTGCACGCAACACAGTGGAGAATTGTAAGCCAATTTTAGCATTAATATTGACTTGATTAATTCCGTTCAACCGAATTTCAACAGGATCTTCCACGGTAGAAATATTTTTTTCATTTTTGTTTAAATAATTGAGAGCAGAATAAAGCGTGACTGTTTTCCCGCTGCCGGTTGGGCCGGTGACTAAAATCATTCCTTGTGGTTGTCCAATGTATTGGTGAAATAGTATTTGCTGAGCATCAGTCATGCCAAGCTGGTCAATTTCAAGCGATTGAGTTGTTGTATTCAGTAATCGCAGCGCGATTTTTTCGCCAAATAAAGTCGGACAAATATTGATGCGAAGATCGGTGCCATTTGCTTGTAGCCGACCATCTTGCGGTAAGCGGCGCTCAGATATATCCAGTTTTGCCATCACTTTTAATCGTGTGCTAATTCGATTGGCTAATGAATTAGGGATTTTATCGACTTCATATAGCACCCCGTGTTGACGATAGCGTATCCGGCAAATTGTTTCATAAGGTTCAATATGAATATCAGATACCGCTTGCTGTGATGCATGCAAAATAATGTTATCGACAAACTGAATTAATGGCTCATCGTAATTAATAACATTTTCATTTACAGCAAAAATATTTTCCTCAAGTGATATTTTTTTTAATAATTTACGCTGTAAATTGGAATTAGCTTCATGCTCGCCAAAATGACGATTTAAAAATTCTACCAATTTATCTTCGGCAACGAGCATAGGACAAATTCGTAATCCCGTACGTAATGCAACTGCATCTATGGTTTGTTTATCTGGATCAGCGATACCAATTTGTAATGTATTATTGGTTTTATCTAACGGAATGACACGATAATTTTGAATAAAATCACTTTCAAGAGGCGACGTTTCAAGCCATGATTTATTATAATTAACCAAATCAAAAATAGGTAAATCATAAATTTTTTGACACGCAGATAAAATTGTTTCGCTCGCAAGAATATTATTTTTTACTAAGTAACTTACGAGCGAGAGTTTGCTATTTTTAGCTTGTTGCAGTGCGTTCGAAACGGTCGCAAAATCCAACAACCCTTGATTGACAAAATGATTCGCCAATCCCGCCAATGAAATATCATGCATCATATAAATTCCTCATGAATTACAAAATCCAGCAACAATACAGGTTCCTTCAATTGTCCATGCACTACCATCCGCATTCGGCCGGAGCACATATGTATTTCCACTAGCGATAGCAGTCGCAGTTGCAGTAATTACTCCATTCTCAACTTTCACACTCGCCAAATTCTTGGTCGAGGCCGGTTCTGCTGGAATCCCATTTGCGCCATTCGCTAAATCAGCTAGCGCCATCCCTTGTTGCAAAGCCAATGAAACCGCCAATTTAAACGTCTCCGTCGCCGCAATCACTTCAGAAAACCGCGCACGCTGCGCATAGTTCTGATAGGAAGGGATAGCAATAACCGCCAAAATCCCAATAATAGCGACCACAATCATCAATTCAATTAACGAAAATCCTGCATGCTTCATTTGGGTTGCTCCATTAAAATAGTGTTGATAAATGAATTTAAGAGTTAAGAATAAGGCCGAGACAGCCATAATAGGAGCTGTGTATTCGATGTTCACTTAGGAGGTAAAAAACTTGAGCTTTAGCGGATAACTTAATGATGTACCATGTTATTTTTACCCGTAACCAAATTGATTTGCAATCAAAATATGGCCGCAAATATCTTTTAAGTATCTTTTAAGTATTGCGTCAAAACAGAGATTGTCCTAATATCGCTCCTTTGGTTTTTGCTAGTTTAAAGCCAGGCCGACGTAGCTCAGATGGTAGAGCAACTGATTCGTAATCAGTAGGTCGCGTGTTCGATTCACGCCGTCGGCAGTAGTAGAATCAATTGGTTACAATATTTTACGATCATTTTGTGGCCATGATGTAATGCTGAATGTAGCAAAATTGTAGCAGATTTGTAGTAAAAAAATCAGCAAGTCCCTGAGCGCTATTTTTCTGATTTATTGAATGATTCCAGCGTGATCTCAGCTAAATCATTTGGTTCATTTAAACGAGACGTTTCTCAATGCTAAATAATAAAATTTCTAGTTCATACTAGTTTCTATATTTCTTCCAGATTAGGTATAAAGTACGCTATGTTTAGTGGTATTTTTTATATATTATGTACGCATTTTTTAAAATACGAGATATGTTATTAGAGCTAAGGTATGGCGAATTCGTGGGATGCAAAGATTTATAGCCAATTTCTTGATTTAAGAACTCGGCCAGCGCGAGATTTACTATCCGCTATTCCTGATTCATTCCAGCCTAAAACGGTGTATGACTTGGGTTGCGGGCCTGGTAATAGCACAATTTTATTAAAAGATCGTTGGCCTCACGCCAAAATAGTTGGGCTTGATTCATCGTCTGATATGCTAGAAGAGGCAAAAAAGATTTATCCAGATATCGATTTTATTAAAGGTGATATAGCAGATTTTTCACCGCTGGAAAAAGTAGATTGCCTATTTGCGAATGCATCTCTGCAATGGTTGGATAAACATGAGGTTTTAATTCCCAAACTTTTGCAATTGCTCAATTCTGGTGGAGTGTTTGGAATCCAAATGCCAAATAATTTTCATTCTCCATCACATCAGGTCACGATTAAGATTTTACAAGGCCGCGAAACTTGGCAGCCTTTTTTAAAAAATTTGCGTTACGGAATGTTAACAGAACCATTTTATAAGATTCCTTGGTATTTTGATCTGCTAACAAAGTTCGGCGCAAACTCGCTGCAATTTTGGGAAACAGAGTATTTTCAAGAAATGTCGAGCTACCAGGGAATTTTTGACTGGGTAAAAGGAACAGGTTTACGACCTGTTCTGTCTGCGATGGATGCTGAGACTAAAATACAGTTTGCTCATGCCTATGTTGAAGCTATTACAAAAGAATATCCTCTGCAGGAAAATAATAAAATTTTACTACCGTTCAGAAGAGTATTTATAGTTGCATTTAAATAAAATTGAAAATTCATAAAAAATAGTGGTTCCGTTTTGCTAGAGCAAGCACCGAAAAATTAAAAGGAAAGCTTAAATGAGTATAAAAAATAATTATTCTGAAAAAATTTTTTCTTACGGAACATTACAATATGAAGCTGTTCAACTTTCCACATTTGGCCGAAAGTTAAATGGGACTCAAGATATTCTTACTGGATATCATCTTTCACAATTGGAAATCAAAAATCACGATGTTATTGAAACTAGTGGTACTGCAACACATCCTATCCTAATACATACAGGGGATGTGTCAAATGAAGTTAGCGGTATTGTTTTTGATATTAGTCCGCAGGAATTGCAGCAAGCAGATGAATATGAAGTAGAGGATTATAAGCGAGTTCGTGTTCAGCTTCATTCTGGAATAAGTGCCTGGGTATACATCAGCGCAAAATAGTGACTAATCTACGATGGAGTTACTCTGATTCAGGTTTTCGAATGCAAAGCAGAATTTGTTTATTTCTAGAGGTAGTAAAGATAATTCTAATATTTTTTTAGAGAAAATTATTCATTTGAGATGACTAAATTGACTATTATTGAATCCCTGGCCCAAGCAACACAACAAGCAACTACTGAACTTATCATTCGAATATTTCCTTATGAGAATCCAGATATACCGCGCCGATCGTTAGAGCTTAGTGTTAATATCGAGAAGCACAAAGAAGCTATTAAAAATTTGGGCGGCACACTAGACCGCCATCATTGGGTTGCGCGACAAGAAGATAAAATTGTAGGAACGATAGGTTATTATGTTTTATTAAAAGATGAGTTAGAAGCATCCTGGCTAAGTTGGTATTGCGTTGCTCCAGAAGCAAGAAACCAAGGGATCGGTTCAAAATTACTTGAGATTGTCATTGCGCATATAAAAGCATCGGGCAAACAATATGTGCGTGTATTCACATCAGATATCCCAGAAGAAAAACAGGCGCAAAAATTATATAAAAAAATAGGCTTCGTTTATTTTCGGGAACCAAAGTTTGATCCTGCTTCGCAAACTAATCACCTTTATTTGCAGCTTAAACTATAAAAATATTTACTTCAGCTTTAGTTTTTTAGTTAATAAAAGATTCTAGCTGAGTGATCTAAAAAATCATTCATGAATATGATGTTTAATCGCCTCAGCTATCCATTGATTCAAGCTCATTTTATGCTGTCTTGCAACAATAGAAACTTGTCTATGCAATTCTGGGTCAAGACGTAAATTAAATTTACCAGAGAAAGGTTTTTCTGGTTCTTCATTACGTTCCTTGCAAAACTCAAGATAGTCATCAATTGATTCTCGAAATGCTTTTTTAATTTCAGCAACAGTTGACCCCTGAAAAGTAATAACATCACGAGTGTTAATGACTTCACCATGAAAAATTTCAGTTTCATCGTCAAATTCGACATGACCTATGTAACCTTTGTATGTCAGCATGTGATTCCCGCCTCTTTTAAAAATCGTCTCATTGATACAACAGCACCTTTATCAGTTTCTTTTTTTGGGTGAGGTCGGTGAAAAACAGCTCGTACATTATTTAGCGCGATCCTTACCCGCGAACCATTTCCCTCTGATATTTCAGCGCCCAAGGCTTTAAGCATTGTTTCGATGTCTCGCCACACAATGCCCGCCTGAACAGGATTTTGAAATATTTGTTCTAATGTTTTTTGGTGCTTTTTATTCATTATAGCATGGTACCATAAGGTAGTACTATATCAAGAGTGATGTGAGAAAATAGCCGGTTTTTGATGCTTTAATTTTATATAAGCTTGCTATATTCTGCATGTAGCAGAATTGTAGCAGGCCTAGATAGGTTTACCTGTAATTCATGCAGGTTTAGAACGGTTTTACTACAGCTATTGCATCGCAAGGTGCTGATTAATAATATATTTTAACAAGACCGAGTCGATTCGTAATCAGTAGGTCCGCAGTTCGACTCTGCGCGTCGGCATCAGAAAATAGTTAATAATCAATAAGTTGAAACAATACATCTAGATCAAAATTTAAACACAGTGTTTTCGTGCTACCCTGGTGCTACCTTTTAAAAGAAACTTTCCAATGTAATTTGATGAATCTACCCCTTAAACTATTCTTCTGGGCTGTTACTTTCATAAGGAGCGGAAATGGCTAAATTTGGTTTTGTTGAAGAGAGTAAGGGTTTTAATGTATCAATTAGAGGGAAGTCTTATCCAGTAATCAAAGCTGGGAATGGCATACCTTGTATTTTGATTTGTCTTGGTACGCCTTCATTGCGAACCATATCGAAGAATTTTGCACATATGTTTGAAATATATTCTAGTGATGTGTATTGGGTTGATAGCGGTGCTTTAGATGATCCTGAGTCTGTGACGATGGATATAATTATTGATGATATAAAAGCTATGGCAGATGCGTTGAAACTCAAAAAATACGTCATTTTTGCTCATTCTGCTTATGGTATCATTGCGCTTGAATTTGCTAAAAAATATCCAAATGCTGCCTCCGCTATTATAATGATAGGCACGCCACTTAATTCAAACCATAATGTTGCAGAAACAAACAATGCGATTTTTCAACACAAAGCGGATCAAAGAAGAAAGTTAATTGATGCTGAACGACGAGCTCAGATTGAAAAAGAAGATTTATCTAAACTAAATGCATCGGAGCGATGGCTGCGCGAGTATGTTTACCGAGATGCGCCGCGCTATTGGCATATCCCTGACTTTGACTGCACTCAATTATGGAAGGGAATTAATCTAAATAGATTATTAATACGATTGTTTTCTGATATTTTACCTAAAACTGATGTACTAAACGGGCTTGAAAAAATAAATGAGCCTATTTTTCTTGCGGCAGGTGTGAGTGACTATGATTGTTGTCCTTGGGTGTGGCAGGAAGTACCAAATCTTCCTAAGAACTTTACAATTAGTATTTTCAACAAGAGCGGTCATTGGCCTCATTATGAAGAAGCTGATCTTTTTGATGAAAGTATTAAGAAATGGATAGAAGCAATACCTAGGAGTTAAGTTAAGGATATATAGTAATTTTCTAGATATATTTATTTTTAACCGCGATATCGGTTATACTGAAACGCAACAACACCCGTCACGCCTCTTAACAATGCGCACCCCGATGGGTTTTTATTCCTTCAAATCATGTCTTAGTTGTTTCAGCTCACGTTTTAGTTCTGTCTCTAGCTCTTTCTCTGAGGGAAGATGAAATTGATACGTGCTTGCGAATATTTTATTGGCTTTCTCGTCAAGCATATACTTAACCATTGCATCGCTTTTCTGAGTGCATAGCACAAGGCCAAGCGTCGGATTGTCATTTTCCATTTTTATCTCTTTATCAAAATAATTGACATAGAGTAGCATCTGACCGAGATCAGCATGGGTCAGTGGGTGCGTTTTTAAATCGACGATCACATAACATTTTAAGATGACATGATAAAAAACAAGATCGGCGTAGAAGTGATTGCTATCGAACGTTAGTCTTTTTTGCCTAGCGACAAATGCAAAGCCTTTACCAAGTTCTAGTAAAAAATTTTGCAAATTATTGATTAATGCAATCTCAAGTTTAGATTCAATTAATTGATGTGATTCAGGCAAGCCCAAAAATTCAAGCACCATAGGGTCTTTGATGGCATCTTCGGGATTACTGATTTCCTGACCTTTATAGACCAATTTCATTAGCCCTTCTTTATCCTTACTTTTTGCAAGGCGGTCAAATAGTAAGCTACCGATTTGTCGTTCTAATTCTCTACTAGACCAATGGTTTTTTTCCGCTTCAATTTCATAAAATTGCCTGGCTTCGGGTCTTTTTACTCGAATCAGAGCTCTGTAATGAGTCCAAGATAGATTAGGGCTCAAGTTAGGGGTTAGGTCAGATTTCCGACTCAGTGCGTCGGATTTGATCCTTCAGGGTCAAGTATTGACTTGGGTCTTGCATAATTTGCATTTAATTATTTTTGACTTTTTGGAATGACCTAAGTCAATACTTGACCCCTCATCCTATTCTTACTTAAACACCTTTGGTAGCTCAACGTGACTCATGCGATCTAATACAAAAATTAACAACATATCAGATAATGGATATTTATTGCGCTAATTATTTTTTATCATGTACAATCCATATTATAATTTTTTACCGAAAATACACGAACAGTTTCGTAATGGGCGATATGGAGAGTTTAATGCTTAAACCGAGAGTGATTTTTGAAACCAAGAATTTCATTGTTCGTCAGTGCGAAATTAGTGATAAAAATGGCTACTTGGCTTTCTGGGATGATCCACAAGTAATGCAATACATTGGCGATGGTACATGGGGAGGAGGTGAGAAAGTCATCGAACAAGTTATTCAGAAAAATCTAGACTTCTACAAAATTCACCCGCATTTTGGCTTTTGGGCTGTTATTGATAAAGAAACAGGAGGGTTGGTAGGCGAAGCAGGACTTTCTATTGTCGAAGAAACGGGTGAGATCGAAGCAGGATACATTCTGCGACAAAGTTATTGGGGAAAAGGTTTAGGGACAGAGTTGCTGAATGCACTCATTCAGTATGGGTTTCAAACCTTGAATCTTGAAGAGATCATGGCGGTGGCGCATCCTGAAAACGCTGGTTCGATACGCATTATGCAAAAATGCGGGATGCAATATTGCGGTACCGCTAACTACCATAACAGGCTAAGCGTCAAATATCTCATCAAGAATCCCAACGAATTTCGATCCTGACCTTACCAAACCACCCGAACATAGCGATGAATCAAACTCTGGGAATCTATCCGGATCTTTATTACAAATGTCACATATGACTCTGTTTGATTTTAGCCAGAACTATTCAAGCTAAGCAATTAATACGTTTTCATCTACTGGATAGTTTTTAAGCTTATTAACGTTTTCTTCATTGCCTGTTAATAATTTCTCTTCGGACAAAAAAGCCACAATTTTATTAAAAGATTCACCGGCGGCTTTTTATCTCAAGCTGCTTTACCTAAAGGTTTAACTTTAATTTTTTTCGATATTTTACTAATCTGCCAGGTATCATACTGTGCTTGAATATTAATCCACATTTCAATGCTAGTATTAAGTAGCTTTGATAAACGAAGAGCCATTTCAGGGCTAATACCAGCATGTCCATTAAGTAGCCTGGATAGAGCGGTTCGTGAGATGCCTAATTTATCGGCAGCATCCGTTATGCTAAGACCAGCCCCGTCAATCAATGCATCTTTGACAATTTCTCCAGGATGGAGTGGTTCGTGCATCATCATATATGTTTTCCTCTAGTGATAATCTGCATAATCAACAGCCTCAGCATTTTGGCCGCTAAATTTAAAAATAACCCGCCAGTTTCCGCTTACCGAAACTGAGTAAAACCCAGCGAGTTTTCCTAGTAGTTTGTGAAACTGCATGCCGGGTGTCTTCATGTCTTCTGGCTCAATTGCTGCATTTAATCTTTGTAAAATAATTTTTAATTTTTTCTCATGGGCGGCAAGAATTCCTGACTTATTTCCAGTCTCAAAAAATTGCTTTAATCCTTTATGCTTCCATGTTTTTATCATATGTTAAGTGTAGCGCGTCACTTAACAACTATCAATGCTAATTCTTGGATTGTAATATGGATTACGCATGTAGCAGAATTGTAGTAAGCCTAGATAGGTTTATCTATAATTGATGCAGGTTTAGGACGGTTTTACTACAACTATTGCATTGCAAGGTGCTGATTAATAATAAACTTTAATGAGACCGAGTCGATTCGTAATCAGTAGGTTCGCAGTTCGATTCTGCGCGTCGGCAGTAAAAAAACAAGCCCAAAAGTCAGTTGGTCTAATCATTGTCACTTATTTGTAACGTAATTATTATTTTAAAAGTCGACTTGATTGATTTTCCCATGAGGCTGCTATTAAAGTGTTAGAAGACATTTGCTGAGAATCAGGCATGCCATAAAACTAAGTGGCGGCTGTCCTTGTTTTTGAGGCTGTTTATAAAGCGACTATTTATTCAAGTTTCAGGAGTTAGAGTTAATCAGTCATCAATTGAACCTCATCGTCGTTTATCTCTACTCTTAAATTCAGTTCCTGTAGTTTTTTCTTAAGTAACGATTTGTTAATTAACTTGGTTTCATATTCGGCGATCATTGTGGGAGACATGCTACGATTCAGGGCATATTTTACGACTTCATCATCTTTAGTTTTACAAATTAATATATCAATGCTCGGATTTTCATGCGGTTTTTTGACGTCACGGTCAAGCACTTCCAAATAAAATTGTAGCTGCCCTAAATGCGAAGGGTCGAACTCAGTGGTCTTGAGTTCAATTGCAGCCATGCAGTTTAAGCCACGATGGAACATTAATAAATCAATTCGAAAGTCTTTCATTCCAACTTGAAGCGAATATTCCTCGCCAATCAGGGTGAAATCTGGGCCTAGCTCTGTCAGGAATTTTTTCAAATGAAAAATAAGCCCGCGTCGTAAATCGTTCTCTTTATACTCAGTGGGTAATCCTAAAAATTCAAATACATAGCTATCTTTGAAAATCCGTTTGGTGTTACCAGGAAATTCTGTCAGCACTGCTGACAGTTTTAAGTCGGCTAATATTGTTCTTTCGTATGTGCTGCTATCTATCAGTCTCGCTGAAAATCCTTTGATAGAGGGATTTTCGGAGACTACATATATTGATAATTGCTCAACTACATTTTTGCCCCAGCCATCTTTTTCTATCTTCTCACTGACGTAGCGGCCAATATTCCAATATAACACTAATGAGTGTACTGCTGATTTTCTAAAAGCGAAAATCTGTCACAAGCTATTCTAAACTGTTGGTGATCGTGAATGTGTTTATCTTGAGCCCATTGCCTTAATTGGGCACGATGGGGTTCTAACGAGGGGGCGGCGAACAACTAACGAAGGACGTCGCTCTACTCACTTGCTAACAAGTGTCAAGTATAACTAGATTACCTAACACTTGTTAGCACTTGACCCCTTTATATATTATAAGAAAACTGTCGTATGTATGTTGTCATTTTCTAGGTTTCTTAAAATTTAACGGTTTAGGACCATTCACTCCAAAAAGATATTCGAAAAAATACCATTTGAAAAAAATCTTCCTGGATAACTCCCCAGATTTAAAAAATTTGTCCATTATTTTTATACTTTTCATAAAAATACTGCCGTCAGATTCGAACAATAATTGATGCGTAAAAAAAGGACGTTCGTAGTGATCAGCATTTTGCAGCAAATCTTTTTCAGTAAAATTTGACTCTATATATTCATGAATCCAATTGCCATAACTTAAACCATTAGCTATTCCTAAAGTAAAAAAATGATATGCGGTAAAAATCAAATTTGGCACTTGAGGAATAACTCTTGCCCTATAGACTTCCATTATTTTATCAATTAAAACTTTTTCATGATCAACTGAAATATCAATCAGTGTGGTGGCATCATTGCCAGATCCTGTGCAACAAATCACAACATCTGATTCAATTAACCTGCCATCATTAAGCAGAATAGTATTTTTATTGAAATTTTTAATTTCACCTGAAATTCCATGTGTTTCGCTATATTTTTTTAAGACGTCTACTTGACTCTCATCAAGGTACCCAAAATGAAATTTACTATAATTGGACTGCTTATTTCCAAAAGTATGAATTACTCCGCATGCTCGCCAAACTAAAAAAGCAATTTGTGTTGATATCTGTTGCAGCAAATAACCCAATATAACGGCCGCTATGTAAAAAGGATGTCTATATTTTTTGCCTTTTATTTTATCTTTTATAACTTGAGTAAAAGGATCAAAGCGAAGAAACCAATAAGGAGTACGATAAAGCCATGTCACTTTATAGCCACAGCGATAAAAATAAATAATCATATCGGTAGCTGTTTTACTGCCACCTAGTACCGTAATTTTTTTGTTTTCAGCGATGAGTGATTGCATAAGTTTCTCATTCGCATCAAATGAATGAATAATTTTTCCGGAAAAATTATTTGCATCTGGAAAATGCGGCACAGTGTGATTTGAAAACCCATTTGTATAGATCACATAATCATATCCATCGATTGAAAATTCTGCATTTTCACTATTTTTATAATAAATGGTAGATTTTTTATGCTGACTATCGTAGTTAACCCTCATTACGGTTAAATTAAATTGCATATGTGGATAAAGATTTTTTGCTTGGCAATATTTCTGCAGATAATGGTAAACCTCAAGCGAGGGAATTCGTTCAGTTTTATCAATTTGACTAGGCAAAGGAAAATCAAAAAATTCTATGCCTTTTGATGCTTGATGGATGCTCAATCCTGCATATGCATTATCTGGATGCCATACTCCGCCAATATCATTTCGTTTCTCAAATACATCGACCTTGTATCCTTTTTCCTTAAGGATGCGTAATACCCCAACTCCTACCCAACCCGCCCCAATAATTGCAATTTTTTTCATAATTCCTACAGTCAAAAATAGTTCTCTACCAAAGCTTTTGAATATGTTACTACATGCTCAACTGTTTCGAAGGATAGCAGCGAGCCAACGTAATAAGTATTTTGTTTTCCTTGAAAATTTTCTAATTGATCATAACAACCTGATGTTATGTCTTTTTGATCAAAGTGCGGAAAATAATCCCATTTTTCTTGGGCTATTATTTTGCGAAATTTAGCAGAAAATATTTTTTCAGATTCAGTTTTTATTCTTTCTTCTAGAAGTAAATCACCTTGCCCATCACTCATTGAATGGACTGTGCACACTGGGTTTTGCCATAACTTAGAAAGAATTAAGGGATAGCCAGTATTTACCCGCCCAAAATAAAAAATACCATTTGGCATATTATCTATTTCACATACTGTCACTACGTAGTTTACATATTTAATTTTATTAAATAAGTTTTTTTCCTGTGCTGTTACATCTAGAAATTCAGATACTCTATCTAGGGGACAAGCGATGATAAGTTTGTCATAACTTATTACTTGGTCATGATAGATGACATAAATGCGGTCATTCTTTCTTTCAATTTTGGTTACTTTTGCAGTTAAAATCACGTGAAGATTTTGTGATATTTTATACCATAAATTTTCATATCCCTGTTGAAAAACTCTCGGCCATTTACCGAACATATTAATACCAAAGGTTAAAAAAATGATAGCAATAAGCGGTTTTGCACCTATGTATTTCATGATAGCAATAGTTGGAATTTGCTCGAGGTTCCCATAGCCAAAATCTGTTATAAACATCGTAAAGAGCGGAATAAGGGCACTAGTTCCATTTTTTTCCGACCATGTTAAAAAATCTTTACTAAGCTCTTCAAGAGATGTGATATTTTTAAAACCTGATCTAGCTAGTATTTTTTTATACTTGTTTAAATTTTTCAGGTAGTAATATGCGGCCTTTAAGAGAGCGATACGTTTTTTTTTGAATAGTTCGTTAAACGGCAAAAGGCGCTTATTTTGGTCAATTATTGATCTGCGGGGGGGGGGTACGATAGTCAGCATAAAAAATCTACCATTTATTATAAAAAT
>Ga0207089_1085_pt1 | contig 17800 bp, 18 predicted proteins | sample Alteio_BWMinHeat_49_FD_153571 | JGI IMG/M metagenome (GOLD analysis project Ga0207089, IMG submission 153571) | Enriched cells from forest soil in Barre Woods Harvard Forest LTER site, Petersham, Massachusetts, United States -... | ecosystem: Environmental > Terrestrial > Soil > Temperate forest >...
ACAAACACACCTTCTTCATCTTCGCCGATTAATTTACGCTGCAAAATTTTGCGTATGCCGCGATGAACCAATAAATCTGGATAACGACGAATTGGTGAAGTGAAATGTGTATATGCTTCAAATGCCAAACCAAAATGCCCCAAATTATCTGGGCTGTAAATCGCTTGACTCAAGGAGCGGAGCAATACCGTTTGAATCAAATGTGCATCTGGACGATTTTCTATTAATTTTAGTAAATTGGCATAATCACGTGGTGTAGGCTCTTCTTTACCAGGCAAACTCAAACCGATTTCGGTAAGAAATTTTCGTAAATCGATTAATTTTTCGGGCGAAGGTCCTTGGTGAACGCGGTAAAGTGCTGGACATTCATTTTTCTCTAGAAAACGTGCGGCACAAATATTGGCACACAACATACATTCTTCAATCAAGCGATGAGCGTCATTGCGCTCAACTGCAATAATGCGTTCAATTTTCCGATCGGTGCCGAAAACAATTTTGGTTTCTGGCAAATCAAAATCAATCGCGCCGCGTTTCGTGCGCAGCGTATGCAGCACATGATAAACAGAAAATAATTCTTTAACGTGAGGAAATACAGTCGCAAATTTTTTCTGTAACTCAAGATCATTGTTCACAATCATGTCGTTGACTTGATTGTAAGTAAGACGCGCTTGTGAGCGAATGACACCTTCATAAAAATGATAGCGGGTAATTTTTCCCGTCGGAGAAATCGCCATTTCACAAATCATCGTTAAGCGATCAACATGCGGATTGAGTGAGCATAATCCATTTGACAAGACTTCTGGCAACATCGGGATAACGCGACCAGGAAAATAAACTGAATTCCCGCGATTTAGTGCTTCACGGTCTAATGCTGAATCTAATTTTACGTAATGACTCACATCAGCAATCGCAACATACAATGTCCATCCGCCACCATCGCGCGGCTTGCAATAAACAGCATCATCAAAATCTTTTGCATCTTCACCATCAATCGTCACGAATGGATCGTTGCGCATATCTAAACGACCACGCACCGAGTCTTCAGGCACATCTTTAGCAAAACGCGCTGCTTCTCGCAATGCTTCATCCGGCCATTCATTCGGCAATTCGTGATTACGTATTGCGACATCAATTTCCATTCCGGGCGCCATATGATCGCCCATGATTTCTTTAATTTCACCAACAGGTCGTGTCATAGCACTGGGTTGAGTAGTAATCGTAATGACGACCATCTGCCCCGCCTTCGCACCTTTCAACCCTTCGGTGGGAATTAAAATATCTTGTGGAATGCGGCGATTCGTTGGCTGAACAACCATCACCCCCGACTCTGAGACCAGTCGTCCCACTAATTCTTTGGTATTGTGCTCAACTACTTCGACGATAACGCCTTCACGACGACCGCGGTGATCAATGTTGGTCACACGTGCCATGACTTTGTCTTCATGGAAGACGAGACGCATTTGACGAGCATTCACAAATAAATCATCACTGCCATCATCGGGAACAATAAATCCATAGCCATCTTTATGGCCAATGACACGCCCAAGGATGAGGTCCATTTTGCTTAATAAGCCATATGCCCCGCGTCGATTCTGCATCAATTGGCCATCACGGGCCATAGCGATTAAACGACGTCGCAACGCTTCTTTTTGCTCTACTGTGGTTAAATCTAGTTCAGTTTGTAATTGGCGAAATGAGGCTGGACGGCCACGTTCGGTGAGAAACTCTAAGATGAACTCTCGGCTCGGGATCGGGTTTTCGTATTTTTCCGACTCTCGCTTAGCGTAACGATCTTTTTTAACTTTTTTCTTTGCCATTCTCCTACCTATTTCATTCGTATCCCAGTAAGATACAGGTATTAGCAAAATTTTTCCATGAGAGGATTACAATTATGAAGCGCATCATCTGGATCGCCTTGCTCAGTTCAATATTGCTCACATCCTGCTCAACGTTTCAAGATAATACTGAGGATAATCACAAAGGACTTTGTAATGAGCTAAAACGCCGCATGATTTTTAACGGCGCGACAAGCAATCAAACATTGGCGACTCAGCAACGTGGCGAGATGGCGAAGCTGACTCAGGCTTATAAGAATCAAGGTTGTTAAGTAGTAACAGCCTGATGAAAAAAGATTGTTATGCGCCTGCATGGGAATGTCAGCGATTTATTCCGCTACCATCAAATGCGTTTGCTCACCCAAGCCCGTGATACCTAACCGAACTTTTTGCCCCGCTTTTAAGTAAATTGGCTCTGGCTTCTGCCCCATTCCGACACCTGCTGGTGTGCCAGTTGAAATGATATCGCCCGGAAGCAATGTGAAAAAATTGCTTAGATAGCTAACGAGAAAAGCCACTTTATAAATCATATTTGAAGTATTACTGTTTTGATAACGCTTACCATCCACTTCCAACCACATTGCTAACGTTTGTGGATCAGGAATTTCATCTTTAGTCACTAACCACGGACCAATCGGACCAAAAGTGTCACAGCTTTTCCCCTTTATCCACTGCCCTGTTCCTTGGAGTTGGTAATAACGTTCAGAGACATCGTCTATCAAGCAATAACCCGCAACATAGTCCAACGCATCTTTCTCTTTCACGCGCTTGGCTGGCTTACCAATCACCACACCTAATTCAACTTCCCAATCAGTATGCGTAGAACCTGTTGGAATAATTAAATCATCGTTTGGACCACAAATTGAACTTGTTGCCTTGCCAAACAATACCGGTTCTAGCGGGACTTTTGCGCCCGTCTCAGCAACATGATCCGCATAATTTAACCCGATACATAAAAATTTTCCGACATGATTAACACAGGCGCCAATACGCGGATTAGTGGTCACACGCGGTAAATTTTCCAGATCGATCTGACGTAAATGCGCTAGTTTTCCTGGGGTGATGGTGTCGCCGGTAATATCAGGCAAGTGTTGCGATAAATCGCGAATATTACCCTCAGCATCTAAACAACCTGGCTTTTCCGCGCCCATCGGACCATAGCGCAACAACTTCATAACTATACCTCAATTACAGTGGACGACAGCCGATAACATTGTCGCGCATTTTCATAAAATAATTTCTGCCAATCTTTTTCGGGCGCATGATGAATTAAATCATTCAATGTGTGCACCCAATGCGAATAACTTCCGCCTAAGTTTACCATTGGCCAGTCACTGCCAAACATCACGCGTTGAATTCCAAAAGTTTCGATTGCATGAAATATATATGGCTTCAATTCATCAGAACGCCAAATTTGATGATTCGCCTCTGACAATAAGCCGGAAATCTTACACCAAACATTTGGCAATGTCGCCAAACGCATTAAATTTTCTTGCCATTCCTGCAACTGACCTTCTGAGATAGTCGGCTTACCCATGTGATCTAAAATAAAATTAACTTGTGGAGATTGTTCAACAAGACGAATCACTGCGGGAAGTTGTCGCGAATAAATTGAAATATCAAAACTAAAATCAAATTGTGAAAGTAACTGCACCCCAGTAATAAAATTTTTCTGCACACAAAAATCATCCGTTTCAGCATGCAAAACACGACGCACGCCTTTTACTAATGGAATTTCTTTCAGCGCCATTAAATACGGTAATACTTCATCGCCTTCTTCCAGCGGCGCATGTGCAACAATTCCGCGAATGCGATGATCACGTTCTGCTAACTTTGCTGCCCAATGCACTTCATCTAAGGCTTGCGCACTGTCACAACCCGATTGAATAAAAACGAATGACTCAATGTGCAAGTTTTTTGTTGCATCAAGCAATTCTGACAAAAGAAAAGATTGGTCTAACGGCGGGCATTGATCGAGCCACGCATAATGAAAATTACTTTTATCCCACAGGTGCACATGTGAATCGATAATTGGAAAGTTCATGATAACGTCCTTGTATAATCATCACGTTCAGTTAAAAATGCACTCCGCGTTTGGCCATTGCCTTCACCAAATCATCCCATGATTTGTCTTCCGCTAGCCAATACGTATTTTTTTGATTCGCTATATTATCCGTTGATTTTGCAACACACACAGATATCGCTTTCACACAATCAAACTCATCAACATTCCCCGGATTAATCACTGAGCAACTCACCGCAAAGTTTTTTCGCGTCATCATTAACGCAGCCCAATTACCCGCGCGCAAATAAGAAGACCATCCTGCACTCGCTGAAGCGTGACCAACAGGATGATCAAGCCATAAACTTTGTTGAGAAGTGTTTTTAAAATAATATAATCGTCCGGTGCGCGCTTCTTCCGGACCAGGCAAAATAATATTATTACCCTGCGTTTTTAATTTTACTGGCACACATTCCGTTGCTTTTACTGTTGCTGGAACAACTGGTTTCTGAGTCGCAGTAGCTGGTGCAGTTGCAGCAATGCAAACATTGCTACAAATAAATATTAACAACAAAATTAAATTACGCATGCCACACCTCATACAGCCACTTCCGCTTTGATATGCGGATGAGCTTGATAATTTACAATTTCAAAATCGTCATATTGATAATCAAATAACGAATCAGGCTTACGTTTAATAACCAATTGCGGCAACGGAAACGGTGTGCGCGACAATTGCAAATTTACCTGCTCCAAATGATTTGAATAAATGTGGCAATCACCACCCGTCCAAATAAATTCACCCACTTCAAGATCGCATTGTTGCGCAATCATATAGGTTAGCAATGAATAAGACGCGATATTAAATGGAACACCTAAAAATGCATCGGCAGAGCGCTGATAAAGTTGGCAAGATAATTTGTTATTCGCCACATAAAATTGAAACAAGAGATGACATGGCGGCAATTTCATTTTATCTAACTCACCCACATTCCATGCACTTACAATCAAACGACGTGAGTCTGGATTTTTTCTAATTTGTTCGACCAATTGACTCATCTGATCAATCGTTTTTCCTTCCGCTGTTTGCCAAGCGCGCCATTGCTTGCCATAAATCGGTCCTAAATTACCGGATTGATCAGCCCATTCATCCCAAATTGTGACTTTATTTTCATGCAGGTAATGCAAATTCGTTTCACCGCGCAAAAACCACAGCAGCTCATGAATAATGCTGCGCAATGATAATTTTTTGGTGGTAACGAGTGGGAACCCTTTGCTTAAATTGAAGCGCATTTGATAGGCAAACACGCTTAACGTGCCGGTGCCGGTGCGATCTTCTTTGTTTACACCATGGTCGCGAATGTGACGCAAAAATTCTAAGTACTGCTGCATACTGGTTTCCTTTTACGATAGGCCCAAACAAGCATGATGACCCCTAATAATATCATAGGCAGCGATAATAGCTGCCCTTTTGTTAGCCATCCAAAGGCCACAAAGCCAATTTGGAAGTCCGGTTCACGGAAAAATTCCAGGCTAAAACGGATTAACCCATAACACACCAAAAACAACCCAGACACCGCGCCACGTGGGCGTTCACGCTGCGAAAAAATCCATAACACCAAGAATAATACGACGCCTTCAAAGAAAAATTCATACAACTGAGAAGGATGACGTGGTAAATCGCCGCCCCCCGGAAAAACCATGGCCCACGGCACATCAGTCACTCGCCCCCACAACTCGCCATTAATAAAGTTGCCAATGCGACCCGCGCCTAAACCGATGGGAACAATCGGCGCAATAAAGTCGGTTAATTCAAACAGCGATTTATTGATTTTACGCGCATATAGGAACATTGCCAAAATCACCCCAATTAAACCGCCATGGAATGACATGCCGCCGCGCCAAATGGCAAAAAGCCCCAAAGGATGATGAATTAAACCATGAAAATCATAAAACAGTTCATAGCCAATCCGGCCACCCAAAATGATGCCGAGTGCACCGTAAAAGAAAATATCGGATAATTGCTCAAGCTCAAATCCACGCGGAGAATGTTTTATTCGCCAAGCGAGCAAACTCCAGCCGCCTAAGAAACCAACGATATACATTAAGCCATACCAATGCACCGCGAGTGGGCCAAGATGAAATGCGATAGGGTTAATTTGTGGATAGGTCATCATCACTTACCTCGTTAAAAACAACATGTCGCACGCCATGAATAAAACAAGCACGGCAAAAAAACGTTTTAATATTTCTCGCGGCAATTTATGCGCTAACATGGCGCCCACCGGTGCGAATGCCATACTAGTTATCACAATGCCAAAAAATGCTGGCCAATAAATGTAGCCAGTGCTCCAAGCTACTTTATCAACTGAGGGAGAAAGTAATCCGCCAATCATGAAGCTTAGGGTTGCAACTACACCAACAACAAATGCGCCGGTGACAGATGTTCCGGTTGCGCTCCGAATGTCTAATTGGCAACGTAGTAAAAAAGGGACTAATAATATTCCACCGCCCACTCCCAACAAACCGGACAAACCGCCGATAAGACATGACATGAGGTGCATAATCCTCGGTGACGGCGGATTCATCGGTTCTTTATTTCGCCCGCCCAAGAGTAAATGCAAACCGAGCACTGCTAAAAAAACACCAAAAAAAATGCGCAATGATCCTGAGGATAAAAAATTAGTTGCACAAGAGCCAACTACAGCACCAAATATTAAGCCCGGCACTAAAAAACGCAGCATGTCCCAACGTACTGTTTTGCGTTGATGATGTGCGTACAATGCCGCAATCGCGGTAAAAATTACTGTCGCAAGTGATGTTCCGATTGCCATGTGCATGACAGCATTCGGCGGTATTACATCCGCATGCAGAAACAATTTTGCCAATGAAGGAATAATGATAATACCACCGCCGATTCCGAATAAGCCGGACATTAGGCCGGCGACTGATCCGACGACAAGATACATTAAAGAAAACATGATGTTTTTTTCCGAATTTGGTTAGGGGCGATGCTATCATGACAGGAAGGTGGAGGAAAGCTGAGTAAATAACCGTGATACAACAACCCCTGCCGATTACTATTGAGGTGAAATTATGACCAAAAAAAATCTGTCACCTGTTCATCCAGGTGAAATATTGTTAGAAGAATTCATGAAGCCCATGAACGTCTCACAGTATAAATTAGCAAAAGAGCTTCATGTCAGCTCAATTAGAATCAGCGAAATTATTCATGGCAAACGATCAATAACCGCTGACACAGCAATTAGACTAGGACGTTATTTCCAAATGGAAGCTAAGTTCTGGATGAACTTACAAGCTTCGTATGACTTAGAAAAAGTCATGGCGAAGTCTCGTGATTCAATTTATCAAAAGATAAAACCACTAAAGGATGCTGCGTAAAAATGAAAAATTAGCCACACACTATCTTTTACCCGCGCGAATCAACCCACCCAACCCTGCTTTTTCGAGCGCCAATTCCATATGGCACCGAATCATCACCGCACTTTCCATTCGCAATACATCTTGCAGCAATTCGCAAGCTTTTGTCTTAGTAAAATGACGCGCCACCCATTTCATACGGCTTAATGACGATGCACTCATACTCAATGAATCAAATTCCATTGCGACCAATAGCATCACTGCGACCGGATCACCTGCCATTTCACCGCAAATACTGACGTGCTTACCTTCTTGATGTCCGCACTCAACAACTTGCAATAATGCGCGCAACACTGCCGGATGAAGTGAATCAAATAAATTAGCTACGCGCGAATTATTGCGATCAACCGCTAATAAATATTGCGTTAAGTCATTACTGCCAACAGATAAAAAATCGACTCGCTTTGCAATCGCACGTGCTTGATAAACAGCTGAAGGCACTTCGACCATCACACCGATTTCTGGCATTTGAATATCAAAACCTTCAGTGCGAACATCCGCATAAGCTCTTTTTAACAAGCGCATTGCTTCATCTACTTCACCAACATCCGTCACCATCGGCAACATAATGCGTAAATTATTATAATTAAGACTGGCTCGCATCATCGCGCGCACTTGAGTGAAAAATATTTCTGGATGATCCAGTGTGATGCGTATACCGCGCCAACCTAAAAAAGGATTTTCTTCTTGCAATGGAAAATATGGCAATGATTTATCGCCACCAATATCTAACGTACGCATCGTTACTGGCCGCGGAGCAAAAGAAGCTAGCAATTGTCGATAAATCACGCGTTGTTCTTCGCCGGATGGAAAACGATCACGAACTAAAAACGGAGTTTCTGTGCGATACAAACCAACGCCTTCTGCGCCTGCTACTAAAGACAAACTGACATCGGCTCCCAATCCAGTATTTGCCATTAAAGAGATACGATTTCCATCTTTCGTTTGTGCGGGAGTATCGCGAAAAGCCTCAAGTGATGCTGTTAACTCATGCTCTTCTTGCGACAAGCGTTGAAATTCTTCCCGCAGATCTCGAGTTGGCGACACATAAATTTGTCCGTAATATCCATCCACAATAATTTCTTTGCCTTGCAATTCATAAATGGGAATTTCACTCACACCCATAATGGTTGGCACGCCCATCGCACGCGCTAAAATTGCCACATGTGAACTGCTTGACCCATGCGCTGAGATGACACCCGCCAAACAACCATCTGGCACTTCTGCGATATCACTCGCCGTTAATTCTTCGCCGATCAAAATGGTTTTCTCGGCATAATGCGGTAATGCGCGATCATTACTTTGCAAATAACCTAACACACGATGACCCAAACTTTTTATATCAACCGCACGTTCCCGGAGATATTCATTATCCAAATTTTCTAAACGCATTACGTGCGCTTGAATCACTTCACGTAACGCACCTTGCGCCCAATTGCCACGGCGAATTGCGCGAACAATTTCAGCACCCAAATCGGCGGTATCAAGCATGCGTTGATACACATCGAATAAAGCACGTTCTTCGAGTGGTAAATTTGGATATAAACGTTCGCCCAACGCACGAAAATCTTCGCGGCCAGACGCTAATGCGGCTTCTAATAAACGAATTTCTGCATCTATATCGTTGGGTTGACGATCTGGCACCGCAGCTAAATCCATTAGTGGATAAACAACAACGCCAGTACCAATTCCAACGCCAACGGTGCTTGGAATCCCAGAAAATGTATTAAGATTTTTTTCTTCGCGCCCATCAAATAATTTTGCCACACTGCCAATTGCTTCTGCATGTGCGATAACTGCTGCCATTTGCGCTGCCAGTGTCACTAAAAAAGCTTCTTCGGATTCATCATAACGACGTGGATCTTGCTGCTGGACAATCAACACACCCATCACTTGTCGATGATAAGTAATCGGTGTGCCGAGAAATGCTTTATAAGGTTCTTCGTGCGCTTCAGGGACAGATAAAAATCGCGGGTGCTTGGTTGCATCATCAATATTAATGGGTTCTTCACGTTCACCGACTAAACCAACTAAGCCTTGATTAATTGGGATACGGATTTTACCCACCGCTTGCGGATTCAATCCTTTGGTTGCTACGAGAACATATTCGCCACGCCTGCGATCAAGCAAAAAGATGGAACAAGCGGGAGTGCCAAGCGCTTTTGCGACACGTTTCACCATAATATCCAACGCTTCTTTAAAATCCTGAGCGTGTGATACCTCTTGGATGATTCGCCGCAACGTTTTTAACATAATAGGTCTCTAGGTTCTGTAGCGCCCCTATTCCATCTCCCAAAATTTTCTTGATAACACCACTCTAGCAAATTCTTTCATCGCCAAAGTGTAAACTCGTCGCTTAAACGAAATCACCTGAGTCAATGGGTACCAATAAGAAACCCATGCCCATGAATCAAATTCGGGGCTGTCAGTTGCCGCAAGATCAATGCGACTGTCCTCGTTCAACATGCGTAATAAATACCATTTTTGCTTCTGACCAATACAAAGCGGCATAGAGTTTTTACGCACCAATCTTTTTGGAAGACGATAACGCAACCAGCGTTTTGTGCTCGTCAATATTTTAACGTCTTCTGGATGCAAGCCAATTTCTTCTTTCAACTCACGCAGCATGGCTTCTTCTGGTGTTTCTGAACTTTGCATCCCACCTTGAGGAAATTGCCAAGCATCCTTGCCTATGCGTTTGGCGAGAAATACTTGGCGTTTGGCATTCACCAATACAATTCCTACGCCATGTCTAAAACCATCTTCATCAATCACTTGGCTATCACCTAAATAAAACCCTGTAATAAAACCTTTCTTTCTTGCATTGTTTCAAAAACCACTTTATACAGCAAATAGATTTTAAGATATAATCCCACTGCAAATGCTATTGGAGTCTTAATTATGACAATTCGTGTACTCATCAACGGCGCTGGCGGGAAAATGGGTCAAGCAGCAGTGAAAGCTATCAGTGATGATGCTGCACTTGCGTTGGTCGGACAAACCGGTCGTCACGATAATTTAGCAGCAGAAATCAAAGCTTCAAAAGCACAAGTGGTGGTCGATCTGACTAACGCTGAGGCTGTTTGGAAAAATGCTGAGATTATCATTAAAGCGGGTGCTCATCCCGTTATCGGAACTTCAGGATTGTTAAAAGAACAAGTGCAAAAATTACAAGATCAATGCACGCAACTGAAATTAGGCGGCATCATCGCACCCAACTTTTCACTAGGTGCAGTTTTGATGATGAAACATGCACAAGAAATGGCAAAGTATTTTCCGCAGGTTGAAATTATCGAAATGCATCATGACGACAAATTAGATAGTCCATCAGGCACCGCTGTCCGAACTGCAGAAATGCTAGCAACAACACGTAATCCAGTGGCGAAAAAATCCAATAAAGAAGTTGTTCCAGGTGCGCGTGGTGCGTTTTATCAAGACATTCACATTCACTCTATCCGTTTGCCAGGATTAGTTGCTCATCAACAAATTATTTTTGGTGGCACTGGTGAAACACTGACACTGAGACATGACTCAATTGATCGCCTGTGTTTTATGCCAGGAATTATATTGTCTTGCAAAAAAGTCATTGAATTAAGTACTTTAGTCTACGGGCTTGAAAGTATTTTATAATTAAAATCAAGCTGTTATAAAGCACAAGGATCTTTAAGCTAAAACCATTGAATTTGCGAAAAGATCCTTCACTGTAACAGCTCACCCCGTTCGCCCTGAGGAGACCGCGTAGCGGTCGTCTCGAAGGGTTGGTGCTTGGTCTTTACGCTTCGAGACGCACACTACGTGTGCTCCTCAGCGCGAACGGAAGTAGAGGTGAGCTGTTACCCTTCACTTCGTTCAAGATGACAAACCTTAATTGACGTCATTTGCTAAACAGCTATTATTTTTCTTGCGGTCGATAAACCAAATCAAGCTCTCTTGCCGCTTTCACTTCATCCAATCTGCGCACTGGCAATGTATGCGGTGCCGTTTTCAATACATCTGGATCCGTTTTTGCTTCTTGCAAAATTTCAATTAACGCATCAGCGAATGCATCAACCACTTCTTTGCTTTCCGTTTCAGTTGGTTCAATCAGTAAACATTCTGGCACCATCAAAGGAAAATACATAGTCGGTGCATGGAAGTTGTAATCCAGTAAACGTTTTGCGACATCGAGCGCAGTGATATGCAATTCTTTCGCTTCATTTTTCAACGTGATAATGAATTCATGGCTTGCACGTCGACCAGCAAATGCTGGCGTAAACCCAGCCTTTTTCAAGCGTGTTAATAAGTAATTTGCATTCAGCGTCGCAAATTCAGCAACCCGAATCATGCCTTCTTTACCTAATAAACGCGCATACATATAAGCACGTAAAATAATGCCGGCATTACCCATAAATGCAGATAAGCGGCCAATCGTTTGTGGGCATTCTTTTTCTGTTAACCAATGATAAGTATCGCCCACTTTAGTCACGGTTGGTGTTGGCAAAAATGGTACCAAACGTTCACCGACAGCAACTGGACCACCACCCGGACCGCCACCGCCGTGTGGAGTCGCAAATGTTTTATGTAAATTAATGTGCATCACATCGAAACCCATATCACCAGGACGCACTTTGCCGAGAATTGCATTTAAATTTGCACCATCGTAATAAAGTAAGCCGCCAGCTTCGTGAATAATCTTCGCAATTTCTTGAATTTTTTGTTCGAACACACCCAGCGTCGAAGGGTTCGTTAACATAATACCCGCTGTGTGAGGACCCACCGCAGCGCGCAATGCATCAATATCAACATTCCCAGCTGCGTCTGTTGGAATTTCCCTAACTTTAAATCCACATTGTGCAGCCGTCGCAGGATTCGTTCCGTGCGCCGCATCAGGCACTAAAATTTCGGTACGTGCAGCATCATTGCGCGCTTTGTGATAGGCACGAATCATCGCAACACCGGCAAATTCACCTTGCGCACCCGCCATGGGTGTTAATGAAACTGCTTTCATGCCAGTGACGGACTTAAGAATTTCTTGCAGCTCAAATGCGCATGACATATATCCTTGGCTATTCATATCCAGCGACAATGGATGATGATTCGCAAAACCATCCAACAATGCCAAGCGATGCACGCCACGCGGATTATATTTCATCGTGCAAGAACCCAATGGATAAAATTGAGTATCAATCGAGAAATTTTTGCGAGATAAATTGGTAAAATGACGCACGACTTGTAATTCAGAAACTTGCGGCAACAATGGCTGATCCGTTCGCAGCAAATGCGCGGGAATAGCTAACTTTTGATTCGTAACGTGTGGCACTTGTGCTCGCGCTGAGCGACCTTGATGCGACTGTTCGAAGATTAATTTAGACATTGCAAGGCTCTCCGTTTTTATTTTTTGACTTATCTGCTTGCGCGTTTAAAGCAGCGCTTAATTGCTTAACAAATAAATCAATGTCCGCTGGTGTTTTTGTTTCTGTGACACAAATTAATAAGCTATTGCCAAGCTCAGGATAGGATTTTCGTAAATTAAACCCAGCTTGAATTTTTTCTTTCGCCAATTGCTCCAATACTGCCTCTACTGGTTTCGACAGCCGCACAACAATTTCATGAAATGATGTGCTATTGAATACCAACGTAACCCCGGGAATGGCAGTTAATTTTTCTTTTAACAATTGCAGATTTTGATGAGAAGCAAGCGCCACTTTGCGCAATCCTTCAGGACCGAGCAAACTCATGTAAATCGTGCTCGCGGTAACAAGTAATCCTTGGTTAGTGCAAATATTTGAAGTTGCTTTTGCGCGGCGAATATGTTGTTCGCGCGCTTGCAGCGTTAACACAAAACCTTGTTTACCTTCTTGGTCAACAGTGCGGCCCACAATGCGTCCAGGTAACTGGCGCACATATTCTTGTTTACAGCATAAAAATCCATAGTAAGGACCACCTGATGCAAGCGGCACACCTAATGGCTGTCCTTCACCACACGCGATATCAGCGCCTTTTTTTCCCCACTGACCTGGCGGTTTCAACAATGACATTGCTAACGGATTAACAACACCAATGACTAAAGCATTATGCTTATGCGCCCAATCCGTTAATGCATCAACATCCTCAAGGACACCAAAAAAATTCGGTTGCGGAATCACTAAGGCAGTTAAATTTTCTGTCGATAATGTTTCTAACTGTGCGAGTGTGGTTTGTCCCGTTGCTGAATCGTATGGCACTTCAACAATTTCAATTTCTAGCTGACTGGCAATTGCTCTTACGACATCTCGATAATGCGGATGAACAGCTTGGGGAATTGCGATGCGATGCAATTTATTTTTTCGATGAGTACGTGCTGCCATCAAAATTGCTTCTGACAAGGCGGAACCGCCTTCATACAAAGAAGCATTTGAAACATCCAAGCTCATCAAGCTTGCCATCATGGTTTGATATTCGTATAACAACTGCAACGTACCTTGGCTAGCTTCAGCTTGATATGGCGTATATGCAGTTAAAAATTCACCTCGACTTGTCACTTCCCATACTGCTGCTGGAATATGATGCTCATAAGCACCTGCACCAAGAAAACAAAGGTCGATGCTATCTTGCAGCGCGCGTTTGCGCATCAAGCGCCCTAATTCCATTTCTGTTAATTGCGGAAATCCATCCGGCAATGTTTTGACACGTAAATTTGCAGGAATTTCATCAAACAAATCTTGGATGCTTTCGACACCAATAGTGTCCAACATCTCTTTCACATCTTGTTCAGTGTGAGGGACAAACGGCATAAGACACCTCGAAATTAATGTGCTTCTGAGGCAACTTGTTTGGTGTATTGATCAGCCGACAACAAGTTGATGGTTTCATTTTCAAATGGACGAATGCGAAATAACCAGCCTTTACCATAAGGGTCTTCATTCACGAGCTGCGGGTTTTCCAACAATTCTTCGTTGATTTCGACAATTTCACCAGACAAAGGACAATACACATCAGCCGCTGCTTTCACTGATTCAACCACAGCGCATTCTTGCCCCACTTCGAGACTGGATTCAGGTTCTGGCAATTCAACATAAACTAAATCACCCAGCATGCACTGAGCATGATCTGTGATCCCAATGGTGAAAACATCCTCATCTTGACGGACCCATTCATGAGATTTGGAATATTTTAAAGTTTTTGGCACGCTGTTATTAGTCATGTTACCGCTCCGTTTTTTTGAGTCTGAAGATTTTCTGTAAAAGTTTTTTTGCCCTGACGTACAAAAGGTGGTTTTACCACTTGCGCTAATACTAATTTCCCGCGCATTTCAACCATACATTCGTGATTAATTGTTGCCGGTACACGCGCCAAAGCAATGCCTTTGTTTAGTGTTGGTGAAAAGCTGCCGCTAGTGATTTCGCCTTCGCCAGTCCCTTCAACCACCACTTTTTGATGATTGCGTAACACACCCTGGCCCTCTAACACCAAACCAACCAAAATGCGCTGCACGCCTTTTTCTAATTGCTGCTCCAACGCTTGACGACCGATGAAATCACGATCTTTTGGCTCGAACGCCACCGTCCACGCTAAATTGGATTCTAATGGTGTGACTGTTTCATCCATATCAGCACCATATAAATTTAATCCTGCTTCCAAACGCAAAGTGTCACGCGCACCTAGACCGCAAGGCGAAATTCCCGTTGCAAGTAATTTTCGCCAAAAATCAGGCGCTTCAGCTGCCGGTAAAATAATTTCAAAGCCATCTTCACCGGTGTAACCCGTTCGAGCGACAAAAAAATCGCCTGCCTGTACGGCATGAAATGGTTTTAATTGTGCAATCACCGCTTCGCTTGCGCCAAATAATTCGGCAATTTTACCGCGAATCTGTGGGCCTTGAATGGCTAACATGGATAAATCTGTACGCTCTTTGAAAGTCACTTTGAATTTTTTAACTTGCTGTTCAAACCAGGCTATATCTTTATCATGTGTACCTGAATTCACCACCAAACGATAAAATTCATCATTCATTTTGTAGATGATTAAATCATCAATCACCCCACCTTTTTCATTTAACATGCAGGTGTACAGTGCTTTGCCAGGAACAAGGCGATCAATATTATTGGCGACTAAATAACGTAGAAACACAGCCACTTCGGGGCCGGTAAAATCAACAATGGTCATATGTGACACATCAAACACACCTGCGCCTTGGCGAACTTGGTGATGTTCTTGCAACTGAGAGCCGTAATGCAATGGCATATCCCAGCCGGCGAAATCCACCATCTTAGCGGATGCATCAAGATGACATTGGTACAAAGGGGTTTTTTTGCCCATAAATTCTGGTAATCCTTAAGCACAGAAAATAACGAGCTGTGAAGTATACCGGTTCAGATTCGAAATGAAAACTCTTAAAAGTCCGCTTAGGGTTTGAAAACTTTAAGCTTCAACTCACGGATAAGTTTGAAATGTTTATTATTGCTAGTCATCAACTCTTGATTATATTCAATTGCTGTTGCGGCAATAATTGCATCACCTGCTCGAATACCATTTGAAAGAGATAACTCTTCCACATAAATAGAAGCGCGATGGCTAATTTTTTCAGTAATCGGCAAAAGAACAAAGCTATACTCATCGAGAAAATCTTTTATATAAATATGCTGCTTTTTATCATGTGCACACTGCAGCAACTCCATATAACTTTGCAACGATAAATAACGTTCATCTGCTTTCTCAACAAGATTAGCCGCTTTGACATTCCCTCGTTGAATCCAAATAATGATATCCGTATCAAATATCGTCATACCGGCCACCTCGTATTATATCCATTTGTTTATTCACAGACTCAGATGCATCAGTACTCATACCAAACAAAGGATGATCTTGTATTTTTCGGGTTTCCTTTTTACCTACTGGAATAATAATCCCCTTCACCTTCCCGTGATAAAGAATTTTAACCTGCTCATTTCTATCTAGCGCTTGGAGCACTTTTTTCATATGGTAACGTAAGTCAACAACAGTAGCTTCCATAAAGCCTCCTTGAAAATGTATATTATATGTATACATTTTAACTGAAAGAACCCCCAAAGTAAAGCGCGTAGAAAAAGCTGAATCTGTAAAACGCTAGATCATTGATTATCGAGAGATGACGGAATACGCCTTAACCGCGCCTTCCAAGAGCATATTGAATAAAAAAGTTTTTGAGGGTTGTATTGCGGTTCGCGAAATTCATTCCCGCATTACGAACTGTTTTAAGCAGTGCATTGTCATGCATAAATAAATATTTAATCGCGTCAACCGCCGCCAACATAGCGAGGTTATCGGATTTGCGCCAACGTTCGTAACGACGCAAGGTGTGTAATTGTGAATAGTCGCGATTTTTATTCACTGCAGCAGCAATCACTTCTGCCAAATAAGCCGCGTCTTGCAAGCCAAGATTTAAACCTTGGCCCGCTAACGGATGAATGGTATGTGCCGCATCACCTACTAACGCGACCCGATTGAGTACATAATTTTTCGCATGGCGCATGCGGAGTGGAAAATGAAAACGCTTGCTAGTTGCTGTCACTATTCCTAAATGCGCAAACGCAGCACTTAGACTTTGCAAAAACTCTGCGTCATTTAATTTTAATAAATTTTGCGCTTCTTGATGTGTCGCAGACCACACGATCGAACAAGAATGTGGGTCACTCAACGGCAAAAATGCGAGCGGACCAGTCGACAAAAATCGCTGCCAGGCAGTTGATTGGTGCGGCTTTTCTGTTTGCACGGTGGCAACAATTGCGATTTGTTCATAATCTTTGGTTTTGAGCGCAACATCAAATTGTTCGCGCACCCAAGATTCCGCTCCATCTGCGGCAATTAATAATTTTGTTGAAAAAGTTTTTTCATCCGTCGTTGTCAGCTCAACACATTCGGGACGATGATTTATTTTCATTAACTGAATAGGCTGTAACAACTGGATAGTGGGATAACACGATAACTGCTCGAGCAAACTCGTTCGCAATACTCGATCTTCGATAATATAACCTAGCGCCGGCTCATTCACTTCGGCACAATCAAAATGAATTTTACCTTGTTCAGCTTCGTCGAATACTTGCATATTTTTAAATGCGTGCAGGCGCTTTGCAAGAATTGAATCCCATGCGCCAACTAATTCAAATAATTTTTTTGACGCCAATGAAATCGCACTAACACGATGATCATGAGCAGAAGATACTTGCCAAGAAGGAAGGTTCGCACTGGATTCAATGAGCGCGATGTTAAGCTTGGTTTGACGCGCAATCGCAAGCGTTGTCGCTAAACCAACAACACCGCTGCCTATGATGACGATGTCATAATCCATAATTTCCTTTGTTTAAAAAGGTAAGGCTAAATCAGGTTTTAATGTTAAAAGATAATCACGGAATAGCGTTTGAATTCTTTCCAATACGCTGAGATTCTCAGCTTCAAAACGCAGCACTAAACAAGGCGTCGTATTGGATGGGCGCACTAAACCCCAACCATCGGCAAAATTCACACGCAAGCCATCGATTGTTAAAATTTCTGCTGTAGGAAATTTTGCGTGCTGCACGATTTGCTG
>Ga0207089_1086_pt1 | contig 17498 bp, 11 predicted proteins | sample Alteio_BWMinHeat_49_FD_153571 | JGI IMG/M metagenome (GOLD analysis project Ga0207089, IMG submission 153571) | Enriched cells from forest soil in Barre Woods Harvard Forest LTER site, Petersham, Massachusetts, United States -... | ecosystem: Environmental > Terrestrial > Soil > Temperate forest >...
ATTATAGAAATGTGTGCATACCCTAGCCGCAGGAGGAAGGCGTTCTAAGCAGCACTTTTCCACAAGGACAAGAAAACCAATGAAATCAATATATCGATTTTTTCGCCTGATGCGCATCAATTTTGTGTTGATGCGCTATAACCTCGACGAATTTATTCTGACAACGCCGTGGTTTTATCCATTGCGTTTTTTAGGCTACTTAAATCCGTGGCACTGGGCATTAAAAAATAAATTAACTCGCGGCGAAAGACTGCGTCGTGCGCTGGAGGATTTAGGGCCCATTTTTATTAAAGCGGGGCAAGTGCTTTCAACGCGGCGTGATCTTTTGCCGGATGATATTGCAATCGAATTGGCGAAATTGCAGGATAGGGTGCCTCCCTTTTCGGGTCAAGTTGCTAAGAAGATGGTTGAGAATTCTTTAAAATTACCCCTCGCTGATATTTTCCAAGAATTTGATTTGAATGCACTGGCTTCGGCATCTATCGCCCAAGTGCACGCAGCCATTTTGTTGAATGGACAATCTGTTGTCGTGAAAGTATTACGTCCAAATATCAAAAAAATGATTGAGCGCGATATTGATTTACTCGAAACGCTGGCTAATTTAGCTGAGCGTTATTGGGTTGAAGCGCGGCGTTTTAAGCCGAATGAAATGGTGGCAGAAATTTCTCATACTTTGCATGATGAACTTGATTTACAGCGAGAAGGTGCAAATGCATCGCAATTGCGGCGCAATTTTCAGAATTCTCCGTTGTTGTATATTCCGGAAATTCATTGGAATTATTCATCCAACGATGTATTGGTGATGGAGCGAATTGAAGGGATTCCTATTCATCATATTCGCGCCTTAAAAGAAGTCGGCATGAATATGAAAAAACTGGCTGAGCGTGGCATTGAAATTTTTTTCACGCAAGTGTTTCGCGACAGTTTTTTTCATGCGGATATGCATCCGGGCAATATTTTTGTGAGCACTCATAATCTAGAAGATCCGCAATACATTGCAGTGGACTTTGGTATTGTGGGTTCATTAAACACGAAAGATCAACGTTATTTAGCTGAAAACATGCTCGCTTTTTTCAAGCGCGATTATCAGCGTGTGGCGGAATTGCATGTCGCATCGGGTTGGTTGCCACCGGATACGCGCATCGATCAGTTTGAGGGAGCGATCCGCGCGGTTTGCGAACCGATTTTTGAGCGTCCGCTGAAAGATATTTCTTTTGGCCAATTATTATTACGACTTTTTCAAGCCGCACGACGTTTTAATATTAATATTCAACCGCAACTTATTTTGCTACAAAAAACATTGCTGAATATAGAAGGGGTGGGTCGGCAAATTTATCCAGAGCTTGATTTGTGGACGACCGCAGCGCCTTTTTTGGAACGCTGGTTGAAAAAACAAGTAGGCCCGCGAGCATTCCTTCATCGCGTCCGTGAAAATATGCCCTATTGGTCCGAAAAACTGCCTGAAATACCTGGGTTGATTTACGATGTGTTAAACCAGACGCGGGAGCAAAATGAATTTCAACGTTTTAATCAGCGGATGATTATTTTGTCGAAAAAGCGATACTTACGTTATTTCATGCTTGGATTAGGCAGTGCATTTTTGATAAGTAGTTTGGTGTTGGGATTAAAAATACAATCCACAGTGCCTTTGTTAGTGGGCGTTGGTTTGATTGCATTGTTGATGGGTATTATTTCTTGCAAAAAATCCTAGATCGTATAATATATACACAATCTCAGGAGGCAAAGCATGCCATTTATTTTTAGTTTATCAACAGACATCGTTTATCAAATCAGCCAGCTTGAAAAGGAAGATTACCATTCTCGTGTTCTTAATCTCGCAGGCAATGATTTTGCAGCTTTGGGTGATGCCACGATAGAAGCGTTTTTTGAAAAACTTCTTAAAAGTCGTGAAAATCTTTATTGTAGGGTAAACCTTTCCAATACGAACCTAGGCGCTTATCCAAATTTTATCAAGCTGTTTCATGCTGCTCGTACAGATCACCCACATTTTGGTGCACATGGCGGTAACGATGGTTTATCACTAGCAAATAACTCACTTGCACTTTGGGGTGCTAATCAATTGGCAGAATTTTTAAAGCCGATACCTTATTCCATCCATATTGTACTCACAGGTGAAAAACTGCATTTATTGAATAAAAGCGGAGAGCTGGCTGAGGTATTGGCTGCAATAAAGAGTAGAAGGCTTAGTTTGGGCAACAATCAATTGGGCCTACTTCCGCCCGAACTTCTGAAGGAAGGTTTAGCAAGTGTGAATGACTTTACACATAGGGTGGACTTAGAAAACAATAATTTTGGGCTATGTATGCCTGCCGAAGGATTAAAATTTGTTGTTAGCAATCTCAATCCATCTATCGAATCTCTTTCCTTAACATGGAACCAACTTGATCGTTACACTATTGAAGAATTCACAGAAATTTTTACAGCCATTCCTGATACAGTTAAATTCCTCTATTTGCAGGGTAATTGGCAATCGAATTTAGCACCTGAGAAAATTGCGGCTTTAAAAGAACTTTTCGCCGCGAGTAAAAAAAGCATTTTTGTTGAAGATTTTTTAAGTCCAGTATCGCAGGAATCATGCCATCTCCCTGAGGAAAAAAATCCGCAAGCTCCTCTGAGTGGGGAGCAAATACATCAAGATTTAAGTGTTTCCTGGCGTTATTTGCAAGACCAATCTGAGTGGAATGCAAAAGATAGCTTGTATGAAACCATTCAGATCAGTCTCGCGTACTTTACTATCCAATTAAGCCATACCCAAGCTAATCCAAGTTATCTTCCCAAACGTGAATTTGATTTTGCTAAAGAATTAGCCGCGCGGATTCCTCTAAATCATGAGATGCGTCCTAAAATAATGAAGCATTGTAAATCTATTCATACTTATCTTTGTGAACGTGATCCGGAGAATCAACAACATTACACCACGCTGTTACCGTCAGAAGGAACTTCGAAAAATTTACCCCAACAAAAAATCATCAGAGAAACGCCTTTAGAAGAAATAGTGCGGAATAGATCCGACATACAAACTAAACTTTACAGTGACTGTGTCCAAATCATAATGAACAGTGAACATCCCTTCCAAGAGTTAGATGCTCACTCCATATTATCTCGTGGCAATGAAGATGCTTCGTCGCCAAACGAAAATACTTTTTTTTCAATCAAAACATTGCTCAATCATTTTTATTTAGGCTATTTAAACGAAGAATTAATTAATTTTATTTTAGATATATACATAACTAAACATGAACTGCCCATACAAGCCATTAAACAGATATTTTTTATTGCCATGGCGATTGTTTGTAATAGAGATAATGATTGTTTTAAACCGAATAAACTTAAGTTTTGTTTATTTTTATTAATCTATTGTGATACTCACTTAAAACCTCACGAGCTGGAGCAAGTCCTACATTCAACTACATTCAATCCTTTTGTATACAATGATTTTTGGGAAAGTGGGGCCAAGTGTTTTCGCTATGTAAAAAATATAATGTTTAGAAAAACGGATGGTCAAGTATCTAAACTAGGCTACTACTTAATTGATAAGAAAATTCTCTGTGATTTTGAACAATGGTATTTGATGTACAGCAGACGATTAAACCCAACTGAATGCTTTAATCCCGATTTGTTTCTTCCATTTTTTTTAAAAACGAATTCTAGTTTTGAAACAATAAAACAGGAATTTAAAAGTTTCGTAGAACTTTATGACCGAGTTAATTATAAAGCCAGTGCTGAACATCAATATGATAGATTCCTATTTTTCTTACAATACGGATCACAAAGCGAACTACTTGTGCAAGTGATGGGAGCGGATGGTATTGCTCTTATGCGCAAGCAATTAGCATACACTGTGTTACCACTGAAAAGATTATTGGATAAACTTCCACATCGTTTAGACGAAGAAATAACAAAAGTCATAAAGAAATGTTTTGATACTCTTTCACAACATACTAAAAAAACACCTGAATTTTGTCATTCTTTTTATCTCTCTTTAGTCTGTATTAATATCTTGTGTAGCATGTATGGTCTTCCTACAGATGAATATGAAGATCACGAGTCGATGTATAGCGCTCTTAGGTCAGCTAAATCAGTAGACGAATTGCTTTATTCATTAGCCACGCTAGTGACAAAAAATATTTTTCAAAACCTGGGGTCGGATAATCTGGCATTTCAGGCTGAAAAAAACATTACTTCATTGTTTGATAAAGTATCAGTGGAATATTTTGCCGAGTTAGCTAAAGCAAGCCTCAATATGGCCGAAGACAATTATAAAGAAGTATTTTTGAATTTACTTAAGCGATATCTTTTAGATGGAAATGTGGATGATTATTTACATAACCCCAACCAAGAAAATCAAAGTGGACGGGAGATTAGTCTACATAATCAACATATTCAACAAGAACTAAAAGACGCTGGCATTGTCCCTGCCCATGCATTAAATTTCAAACCGATTTATTCCTTTGAAATAGATTGCAGTACACAAACAAATGATAATGCATCTTTGTTGTTATGGGCGTCTCTCGAAAAACTTCAACAAGCTGTTTCAGATTGTCAGAAAGAAGCTGTACTTGTTCCAAGCTATGGCGAACATTTAACGAAGATGCAGCAATTATTAAATAAATTATTTGCGCATGAAGTAAAAGATGAAGACACTAAAACTCTCGCCCAAATTTTAGATAAAGAAAGTTCCCAAAGTCAGATCGCACAGTTGATAAAATTGAATAAGAAAGTTCAATCCCAACGTGCCGACCAAGCTTCTGAATCACTGGATTGTTTAAATAAATGTTCAAAAGAAGTGGATGATGCTATCAAAGACAAGAAAAAGTGTGCTCGCACTAAGAAAGACTCTCAATTTTTTACAGTAGAGTTATGGAAAAAATCGAATGCGGATACTTTTTTATTAGGAAAATACGTAAGCTGCTGTCTCGCTCCAGATGGAGGATCTTTCAATGCAATGAACCAACGGTGTATGGATGATGCCTTTACTATTCCCGTAGTAAAGGATGCATTTGGAAACACGATAGCTTTATATTGGCAGTACTTGGCCAAAATGCCGAATGGCAGCATTGTGTTGATTGGCAATTTTCCTGAAGTACACACACTTTATGGTAACAATCCAAAATTGAGAGTCGGCATATTTCATGGATTGCTGAAATTTATCGACTGTTATTTAAAAGCTAATCCAGAGATAAAGCATTTTTACATGATGCCTCCGACTTATGGCTATAACAAGTCGGACTTAGAGCATTTTGACTTTGTTCAGGTTGCTCCTGGTTTTGATAAATTGGGCGGGCCTTATCGACCTTCCAGTATGGATCATGATGATCAACTTAGCACAAGTGATCAATATTACTTGGTGTCTTTAGATAAGCGGAAATTTCGTTTATTTGATCGTGAAATTTTAGCAAAAAACGCTCCTGATTATTTTAAGAATTTTTGTGTTAAACCTGAGCCGAAGCCAAATGAAACGTTATCAGAACCTACGAACACGACTCCGCAAAATGAGTTTAAAGCAGCAATGCCAGGACTCATGGATATGGGTATTCTTGCTCAACCCAAAATCCAATTGGAGCCGCAACAAAATACGGCTAGCAATAACTGGGGTTGTTTCTGTGTGGTGAGTTAAATTATGTCCGAGTGTAGTTTGTCAATGCCGTTACAATTTTGTCTTCGATTTCGCGATATTGCCAAATATTTCCGTTATGCCCGTTTACAATGATGACAAACGCAATGGGTTCTCGGTCTTTACTCACGGCAAAGCCTGCGAGAGAGACGACTCCCGCGATGGTTCCGGTTTTTGCGCGTACTTTCCAAGCGACATTTTTTAGGCGATTTTTAAGGGTTCCATCGACGCCCGCAATAGGCAAGGCAGAGATAAATTCATAATTGATCGCATAGTTATGGAATGCATAATCCAGTACTTGTATCATTTGCGAGGGCGTTATCCGGTTGTCGCGCGATAGGCCAGAGCCATCAATCAGATGCATATCTGAAATATTAACCGCTGCTTTTTGCGCCAACACTTGTTTGACGGCACTGCCGCCGTTGGACCAACTACCGGGTCGATTGGTATAGAGCTCACCTATTTTTTTGAATAGGGAGCCGGCGATAATATTGTCGGATTTTTTGAGCATTTCACTGATCAGGATATGCAGAGGCTTGGATTGATGAACGGCTAATACAGAAAGATTGGCTGGAGCCGTTCTCGCGCCAATTTGGCCGCTCACTTGAATACCAAAACGTTTGAACAAACTCGTTAATAAAGATTCATTATATTTAACAATATCGGCAATCACGATGCTGCTGCCACGGGAATAACGCCCTTTGGGCATGCAACCGGTAATGGCAATCGTATTATCGGGCTGGGTCATCACAGAAATATGGCATGAACGGTTGGACGAGCCTTTGGTCACAACGGAGTTCGCGATTCCGGAATAATAAAAACGCGGATTCTCAATGATTGTCGCAAGATGACCTTCTGTTTTTGCGGGAGTAATGCCAAGAGAAATACAGTTGTGGTTAATAATGCTGGCATTGATAGGTGCCGCGAAACAATATTGTGTGTCTTTCTCGGTCCAGCCGGGGCCAATATTATCTTGATCATAGGCTGTATTGTCGATATAGACGTTTCCATTTATCCCTTGAATTTGCTGAGATTTCAGGGCGACCATTAAGTCAGTCAGATCATAATAAGTGAGAGAAGGATCGCCGCTATGCACCAGATAAATATCGCCATCCAGCATGCCATTTGTGCTTGATTTGGCACTGGTTTGAACTTGGGTAGGGAACTTGAAATCAGGCCCAAGAAAAATAAGCGCAGCTTCCGCGGTCAGGATTTTTAACGTGCTTGCTGGTGCGAATAAATGTCCTTCATTTCGGCTGTAGAGCATATCACCGTGTTTCATCGATTTGACTTGAATACCAATAATCGCATTGGAATCCGCTTTGTTTACCGCTTGATTGATTTCAGCGATGAGATTTTCTGTACCGTAAACGGGATGAGCATAAGATCTGGCTTGAGGGGAGTGATGTGCATGGCGTGCGTGTTTTTTTGCGTAGACAGTTGTATTGCTTAGGGTGCCTGCAACCAATAAGCTAACGAGAATAGCGGAAATTTTTCCTAACGATTTCATTGGTTCTCCCTAATCTACGCCGCACAAACTATTATTATCGTGCAAATTACTAAAGATGAACAGTATTGCTAATGGGATATATGCTATAATTTTTTCATTATAAGAGGAGACCATTTGTGTACGCTAAAGAAAAGCAGACAAATTATGTCAGTGAAATAGATCAATTCTTAATTGGGTTTGATAAGAAACACCCCGAGTTATCCCAATCTCAGCGAAAAGAAATAGCGAAACATGAGCGGATTTTCCGTTTGCGTGATGATCCAAGCTATACTGAGCCGAGCAACAATTTGTGGGAAGATTTTTAGGATTTAGCGATGAACTCCATTTTTCAAAAAATTGTTCCTTTTATCTTCTTCGGCGTGATGGTAGTCATTTTGGTTCTGGGAATTATTTTATTTTCCTATGTGCTTATTCTTGGCGCCATTGTGGGTTGCGTGTTTTATCTGGTTGCCCGAATTAAAGAAAAATTCTTTTCTTCAAAAGAGTTGATTAAGACAAAAAGATCAGAGAAGCAGGGGCGTATCATTGAGCATGATGATAAATAATAATAAAAAGCAGTCTATTTTTCCTTTGCTTTGGGTTATGTTGTTTGATCATACCAGTCTGAACATTACCTTTCCGATATTGACCTTACTATTCTTTGACGCGCAAAGCAGCCTTTTTCCTGCGGATACTTCCCAGGCGGTGCGTAGTATGTGGTATGGGCTTTGTATTTCCATGCCCAATATAGTCAATCTTGTTGTGACACCTATTTTAAGTGCGCTTTCTGATGCATTTGGCCGCAAGAAAATGATATTCATTGGTACGACAGGCGCCTTTGTGTTTGCCATGACGGCAGGCTTTGGAATTTTATGGGGATCATTAAGCATTTTGTTTTTGAGTTGTGTGCTGCGTGGAGCATTCTCGCGTACTAATCCTATCGCCCAAGCCGTGATTGGCGATATTAGTCCCAAAGAAAAAAAAGTCGTGTATATGGGATATTTGCAGACCGCTATTGCGCTAGGCGCATTTATGGGTCCCGTGTTAGGCGGTTATTTTGCCAATCAATTTTTCTTCAAAACATTAAATTTTTCTTTACCCTTTTTTATTGCAGGTGCTTTTGCTGCGATTAGCTGTGTGCTGACACTCACGATTTTTAAAGAAACCTTAGGTGTGAGACGATTTACCTCGCCCTGGAAAGAATTTCATTGGCATAGCATGAAAAAAGTTTTCACTAACCCCAATGTATTGCGTATTTCCATTATTTTATTGCTGAGCCAGATCAGTTGGAGTACGTATTATCAATTTATTCCACCGATTTTAAAGACGGAGTTGCATGTTGATCCGCACCAATTGGGCATTTTTGTGGGTCTGATTGCTTTTTGGTTGGCTTTAGCAACTACATTTGGAATCAAAATTCTGAAACAATTTTTCAGTATGCAAACAATATTGCTATTGTCACTTTATCTTGTGCTGCTTGGCACCGTCATGACGTTTGTATTTTTTAAACTGCATCTTTCGGGTGTTTGGGGCTTCTTAATTTGGCTTGCAGCGATTCCGACAGCTGTCGGTGATGTGATTGCATTTAGTTGTATTACAGCACTTTATTCAGATGTGGTTGAACAACAGGAACAAGGCAAAGTGATGGGCGTTTGTTTTATTGTCATTGCCTTGATCTGGTCAGTGACAGCGATGCTGGGCGGTGTATTAATGAGTATTTCTGCTTTGCTGCCATTAATGGTTGCTCCTGTTGGAATTTTATTGGCAATTATTTTGCTGCAAGCGAAGTTTGGTAAAAAGCTTTTGTACGTGGTGGAATAGATGTAGGGTGGGCAAAGCGCAGCGTGCCCACCATAATGAAAAGGTGGGCACGCTGCGCTTTGCCCACCCTACGATGAGTTTTATAAAGCAAAATAATAAGGAACGTGCACGTTCCCTAGTTGTTTTTTTTGGTTCTTGATGGAGTATTCGGGTCAGATCTCGGTGCAGTTGCGTCTGCGGGGATTTGGTTTGCAGGGGGAGGTGACGGAGGCAATGCAAACAATGAGCCATATGTCGATTTGCTTTCCTGAACGTTTTCTTTATTTTTCTTTGAAAGATCGGCGGCACATTCGCGAATAAATGACAAACATGGCTCATTTTCTAATAAAGGCAGATGATAAAAATGACTTAACGTGAGCGTGTGTTTTTTAAAAATAGCATCTATTATTTCTTTTTCATCCATATTCTGATTCGCCTGAAGCGTGCTCAATTCAGACTGAATGATTTCTCGAAGTGAAACGACACGACGAGCCGGATTTTGTGTCAAGACGTCCAGGTCGTTTAAGAGCGTATCATGAGAAAATTGATGAAATAGTTTCAATTCCCCCTCCGGTTTCTCCAACGAACGAAGATAATATTTATCAGCGGTAGAAACAGAGTCATTATCCTCACCCGGTGGTAAATAGGGCCCACCTACTTTGTCTGTTATATTTAGTTTTACACAAGGATAGGATGTTAGATCTTGAGTATTCCAGCCATAATTCAGCTTATTCATATAAAAACCATCAATCTTTGGATTGTCCTTTAAATATTGATGAGTAAATTCGAGGATACCATTCAGCAATCCCCGTCTTATCGTTTCGTCCTTAGCGTATTTGGTATGTACCTCAAAAAAATTAGCCATGAGTACCGTTTTCCCATCTGCCGTGGTTGCCAGATACAACCAAGCCAGTGCTGCAGGTTTGCCAGTGCGTTGATCAATCGCCACATGAAACAAGCATGCATCATCCATCCGTCTTTGTATCATTGCCTGAAATTGCAGGCCATCGGTCGCAAGACAACATCCAACGTGATCACCCAAGAAAAATGTTTCTACCTTTTCTTTTGACCATTGTTCAACTGTGAAATAACAGGGTTGTGCATTCGATTTTTTTTTAGTCTTTATTTGTTTTGTCGCGTCACGCTCTGTTTCTATGTTGTGCCATGATTCTTTTACATCGCGTGCGAACTGGGGTGGTAATTCGATATGCTGTTCGGCTGCGGTAATATTTTTTAAAACGATCTTGACTAAATTTAGATTGTGTTCTTTAGAAAGTTCATCAGCAATAACATGGAGTGATGAAGAATCAGTACTTTTTATTGCATTAATATTCGTCTGAATTTTTTCAAAATATTTTATGATTGCATCCAATTTTTTTTGAAGATTTTGCTCCTGTGGTGGCATTTCTAATATAACCTTTTGAAGCTGGGTAAGGTAAAGCCACAAGATTGCATACATATTATCACTGGGATTTTGAGGCGCGGTCTCAATCATGAAGGAATATGTTTTTGGATATTGAAGGGCGTTTTTTGCTAAAATACCTTTCTCTTCTAATATTCGCCGGATTTCTTGGTTATGCTGGCTTAAACTATGTCCTAGGGCATCTTCTTTCTTGCTCTCATGCAAAAATGCGCTGACATCTTCGCCCAATATGTCGAGTTTTAGTAAATGGATGAATATCGCATGATACTCATCCTCTTTCATTTGTTGATTGGCATGTACAAGTTTTACAAAATACTCTGGCGGTATACGTTTAAATAGGTCTTCAATGGCCGCATCATCTAACTTAATCTCATCATCAGGAAATAACTCTATAATCACCACCCGAGTCAGTGACGTAAAAAATTGTTGAAGGGAAGCTCCCGTTGTCATTTGTGTAATTTCTGCGACAAATGCCTCATCCTCCATTATATCAATGCCTCTTGCCTCAGCTAAGGCTGCAATAAGCAAGCAACATTGATAAGAAATTTGAGCGCCATCGGTCGTTTTCTGTCGTACAAAATAATCACTCAATGGGTTAATTAAGGGATCAAGGCTCAGAGATAGCGTATCTAACATTCTCGTTAACGGCAATACTGTGCCAGCCAGTTGCTTTCTCATAAAATGTATTGCATCAACTCCCATTAACTTAATAAGCATGACTAATTTAGGGGCATATTCTGAAAAAAATTCTTCAATATCTTTTTGATGTTCTGGTGCTGCTGCTCTATTAACTTCTCTACAAAGCGTACAAAAGTTAAAAAACCCCGCACAAACAAGTTGATCTTTATAAATTAATTCCAGCGCATCTTTAACCCAGGGAGGAGGATTGACCCGCATTTCATAAGGCAAAGAATCCATGAAAATAAGAAGACTACTTAAATCATTGACAAAACCGGCGTAGTTTTTCTGAGCGGGTAAAAAAGCCATTTCTTTTTTGTTGAAAAGCAGTATTAATGTTTTCTCTGTTTCCTTACCAATATCAGGTAATTTTTTAAATATTGCTTCCAATTCGCCATCCTGAAGCGCTTTCTGCATCAAACTTATCGCGTCAACTCCAAAAAACTGGACAAGCTGCATCACTTTATTTCCATATTTTGCAAAAAATAGCGTGCTACTTTGTTGATTTTGAGGTTCTAATAATTGATTTTTTTTATCATATAATAAAAAAAATTTAGATAATGCATCTATGACATCATCAGCCAACGCGATAGTGGCATCAGCTGCAGGAGGAGTTAAGTGATTAGACTGTTGCTGTTGCATCACAACATCTTGAAAATAAGACAAATTTTCTGCTAGCTGCTTTACATCGAGCGCAACAGACATCTCCTCTTTGCTCTCGCGGGCTGCTGTAGTGGTTACTTTTTGTGGCGTTCTCATACAACTATTGTAGCGTACTTCCCAAAATATTTTGGAGGGGCTGAGAAAACCTCTCCAATTATGAAATCCTATACCCTTATTTGAACTATGCCCAAAAATCTACATTCTGTTATTCGAATTATCGTCTCTATCGATTTCACAAGGATAATCCAATTTTTCAAAGTAATTTCTCCATTGGCCCATTTTTCTATCAGACAATTGTGCTAACTTGCCATACAAAATGGTCTTAAAAGACAGCGGATATTCTTTTCTACCTGCGCTTTTACAATGCAATTCAATTAGAGCAAAAATTTCCTTTGGAGATACCTTATCTTCTAACTCAATAATGCTCTGTCTAAATACTCGGGCTTGCTCTTTTCCTTTGAGTCTATGAAAAAATCGAAAACGGCAAATGGTTGGTTCTAATTTATTTATCTGAACATAATCTTCATAAGCTTCATCGACTGCTTTTTTTAATAAAGCAGCTATTGCAAATTTATTTGCAGATAATCGAAAAAAAACATCGTGTGTTTCGTTAATTGCATCTTGCTCAAGTTGCTTAAGATTTATTTTTTCCGAGCTCGCAGCAACCAATTCTAACAGTTGTAATTTACTCTCTTCTAGGGAATAAAAGCATACCACAATGTCAGAAAATCGGCCTTTTTTACAATGTTCAATGATTAACTGGTTGCACTCTTCAATTTTTTTTGCAACTTCGATAGCTTTTTGCGTCGCATAATAAAATAGTCTGCTGTAATCGTCCAAAATATTAAATGAATCATTTTGCCCAACAGCTACATGAGGATGTCCACGAATTATCAGAATATTGTCTCTCGCAGTCTGGCGTAACTCGTTAAAAAAATTTTTCCTCTCTTGGTACGTACTACCAAAAAAAGCAGATTTCATGGCAGTGTGAATATGCATTTCATTTTTCATCAAGTCATAAGCAAGACGTTCAAGCGCTGAATTTCCGTTTAATTCTGGCTGTAGAAGTTGGACCATCTCTTCAAAGATCAATCCCATTGCATAACAATCAAGTTTTTTGAAGTTGGATTGCTGGTAGCTTTTTATAAACTCGGGTGGGTTACGTAAAATTTGCAGCTCATAAGGAAGATGATATGTAACGCCAAAAAAATCTGGAGGAATTAATGCCTCGCCCGTCGCTTTTTTGATTTGAATAGAAGCATGATGATTGGCTAATTTGATATGACACGTTTGATTAATAAAAAAAACCAGGAAATGATCTGGTTGAATATTAAGCCTCGCTATGCCACGCCGATGGTTGTCATAGAGTGCCAATATGATTTGCCCAACAATTTTTTTAACTGTATCTAAATCTAATTTTCTTCTATTACTTTCCATATAGTCTTGTAAATTAATGCCATTCATCCCAGGATAAATTTTCCTACCTTTGTCATCATAATAGAGAGGATAGTAGTTAAATTCATTGGGTAGCTCTTTTTCACGTCTTAATTTCTCAGCATTATTGACTCTGACAATATTTTCTTCGCTCGCTGAGATTGAGCAGACAATCGGTAATGAGCCATGAAGAGGATTATTTATGCCAAAACAAAATGGTGCATCGTGTAGATGAGAATGACTTACAACATCATGACTACATTCCTCACACTTTATTTCTTTTGCTTCTGCTTCTGCAAAAATACGAGCAAGTGCAGTTTGCTCGGCTAACTGAATTTTCGAAAGAAATTTTTTTATTTGGTCAACTAACATAAAATTCCATAAGGGTCAGATTTAGGCGTTAATAAAGAAACCCAAGATAAACGGGGTCAGACACCATGTTTCTTGCCGAGTCTAATCAGTAAACATGTCTAAACCGATTGCAGTTTATTGTATTACAAAATATACTACAATATAGATTACATTGGAGATTACATTATGTCTATCATCACTGTCCGATTACCAGATCAGCTATTACACGATCTTGATGCGCATGCACATGTTATACATTTGCAACGTGCTGAGTATATTCGTTTAGCTATCGAGCATATGAATATGACTGTTAAAAATAAAGAACGTATTGAGCGCTTAAAAAAAGCTAGCCTCCGAGTTAGAAAGGAGAATATGCGTATTAATAAGGAATTTAGCAGGATAGAACATGACCCAAAAGATTAAACATGGGGAAGTATGGCTTGCAAATTTAAATCCCACGCGTGGAACTGAGCCCGGCAAATGTCGACCCGTATTGATTGTGCAAAACCAAGCGCTATTGGATGTTCAGCATCCATCTACGTTGATTGTTCCACTGACGACAAAATTAATTGATGATGCAGAGCCATTGCGTATTCGAATAAAAGCTCAGTCGGGACTTAGTCATGATTCTGACGCGCTTATCGATCAAGTAAGAGCAATAGATAATAAACGATTAATCGATGGGCCATTGACTCAATGCAAAGAAAAACTCATGCAGCAAATCTATGAGGCTATTCATGAAGTGATGGGAATGGCTGATTACTAAGTTAAAACGATGAGTGATGGCACTTGGCCCTGTTGTTTTACAATTTTAATGAGAAAAATTTCGGTACTAACCTGGGCGGAACGGCAGCCAATTAAAAAAAGCCTATATTAATCATCGTGTTATTTAATGACAGATAAGGAGCGCGAACATGGCAAAATAAAATTATGTTAAAAATCAGTATCTTATGTTTTTCCTCGCAAAAATCACTCGCCGAATAGCATAAATCATGATATTAATCAAATGGTTATACGAAACCTCCCAGGGCATTCTCTAGATCATGTTTTAAATCATCGACCCCTTCGACTCCGACGGAAATTCGGATAAGGCTTTCTTGAATATAGGTTGAGGTTGCATAAATGGGCGTCATGACCGCGCCGGTTGCAGGATCAGGCGATTGACCCCGTTGTCCAAACTAATAGCAGCACGAACAATGTAGTATAATATTTATAATAATGAAAAAGATGTTATCTGGAGGTCAATAATTCCTATGCGCCGAGAACCAGAACCAGGAGATGCCAAAAAATCAGAAGATGCTGAGGAAGTAACGCCCCCAGCAACCCCTGTAGAAAAATTAGAAGAGGAAAAAGATGCGCCTGAATTAAGTAGTTCTGCACTTGTTGCTAAAGTCATAAGTGCAACTGTTCCGTCCCCAGACGAAGAATTTATTGCAGCACTTAAAAAACAAGCTCAAGCACCATTTCACGTCGCTTATGAAATTTTTTCTGATGATCTTCACAAATTTTTTGCGGAGCTTTATCAAGACATTGAAGACGCTAAACATCTATCTGAGTTTAGTGATGAAGAGGCTGAGCGTGCAAAACAAGCAGATCGTATAGATTTCTTCACAGAGCAAGCTAATCTATATGTCACAGAAGGTAAGGTATCTAGAAATATTGTAAATGTAAAATGTTATCAAAGATTAAAAGAATATTTTGTGCAGGAGACAAAAAAGCTTGGATTAAACAACCCTCTAATTTTTTTTGACGATGAAGCTCAACTCGTTAAAATAGGATATGGACCAAGAGAATTTAAAGTTTTTTTTCCTAGTTTTGAAGCACTTCGTGGTGTCTCACCTTCAGATTTGGAAAGAGAGTACAAAAAATTTTTTGAAGATGAAAAGATTCAAATCATTAAAGAAGCTGATGAAGAATTCAAAAAACCATTACCAAAACGAAAAACAGTTGTCTCAATTGCGGGAAGTGAAAGTGAGCTAATTGAAGAAACATTGAGACATAATAAAGGGATGATTGTAGGAGAAGTGCATAGAGACAAAAGCCCCAAGCAATTTTTAATCGATAATATGCCATTATTTAAATCTCAAGGTGTAAACAAGATTTTTATGGAGCATTTGTTACAGGAGTGTCATCAGGAGTTATTAAAGGCATATTTAAAGTCTCCCATGGGTACACCCATGCCTCGTAGATTGGAATTATATTTAAAGCATCTGGATGAAAGTAATAAGCTAGAAGAACCAGCAACATATTCTAGTGTCGTAAGAGCCGCAAAAGTAAATGGTATACATATAGTTGCAATTGAGTCAGAAGCTATTTATGCAATAGATGATCTAGAAGAGATATTTGGGTCCAACTTTATGAAAATGCAACAACTAGAAATTGATCGCAATAAAGCGATGAATATGGCTATGGTTGAACTAGTTAACGAAAATGATGATGGTAATAAGTATGTTGCATTTATTGGTAATGCTCATGTTTCTACTTATAGAGGTGTTCCTGGCGTATCAGATTTACTTGGCAGTCCAAATATTGTTGTGCATGATGTGGAAGATAAACAGCCCAACGAGAAGATTGAACAAAATGTTTCTTTTTCTGTTGGGGATATCTCTATACATTTTGATATTTTATACCATCGAAATCCTGCGACTAAGCATTTGCTTCCTGAGAAAAAATATGATCAAGATCATTTAGCTCAATCCATGAACCTTACTGTTTCGCAATTATTAGAACTTGAAATAAAACTAGATTATCTTTGCGCGGGTCTTTTAAAAGAAGAACAAGAGAGCTTCGGATTGGAACGCGCAAGATGTCTTAGTGCGGAGTCAGTATATAAATTAAATGATTTGTTTAAAGACCCTGTTTTAGGTACAGCTTATACGGCGATACTGCTGAATAAATATCCTGAGGTACTTTCCCCCGACTCTTGGGCAGATGTAGCTAAGATCAGCGTGGATCATGCCAAGCTGATTGGAGAGCAGAAAGAGCGAGTGGAATATTTTTCAAATATAATACTTCCGAAGCTGAAATAAATTATGGGTTTAGGCTAAAAAAATCTATATTAATCATCATGTTATTTTATTATAGATAAGGAGCGCTAAAATGGCAAAATAAAATTATGTTAAAAATCAACATGTTATATTTTGTCTCGCAAAAATCACTCGTCGAATAGCCTAAATTATGATATTAATCAAAGAGTTATACACAACCTCCCAGGGCGTTTTCTAGATCATGTTTTAGATCATCGACCCCTTCGACACCAACAGAAATTCGGATAAGGCTGTCTTTAATGCCGAGCTTCTCGCGTTGATCTTGGGGAATACTCGCATGGGTCATAATGGCAGGATGTTCAATGAGGCTTTCGACGCCGCCTAGACTTTCAGCAAGGGCAAATAATTCACAGCGTTCCAGGACCTTGACTGTTTCTGATAAATTACATTTCAATTCGGCCGTAATCATTCCGCCAAAATGTTTCATTTGTTGTTTGGCTAGAGAATATTGGGGATGACTTTGTAAACCAGGATAAATAACCCGTGATACTTTTGGATGGGTCTCGAGCCAATGGGCGAGTTCGAGTGCGTTGCTGCAATGGCGTTCCATGCGTAAGGCGAGGGTTTTTACGCCGCGCAAAGCAAGAAAACTATCAAATGGACTGGCAATGGCGCCAACGGAATTTTGTAAGAAGGCAAGTTGGTCGGAGAGATCTTTATTTTCACCTACAATGACGATGCCGCCTACGATGTCAGAATGACCGTTGATATATTTGGTGGCAGAATGCAGTACGATATCAAAACCGAGCTCCAGTGGACGTTGCAAAATAGGCGTAGCAAACGTGTTGTCTGCGATGGATAGAATTCCTTTTTCTTTGGCAATGGCGGCGATGCGGCGGAGGTCAGCTAATTTCAGCATGGGATTGGTTGGCGTCTCAACCCAGATCATGCGGGTTTCTGGGCGAATTTCTGCTTGGATTTTTTCAATGTGACTTAGATCGACAAATGAAACTTTTAAGCCTGCGGAGCGTTTGCGTA
>Ga0207089_1087_pt1 | contig 17123 bp, 11 predicted proteins | sample Alteio_BWMinHeat_49_FD_153571 | JGI IMG/M metagenome (GOLD analysis project Ga0207089, IMG submission 153571) | Enriched cells from forest soil in Barre Woods Harvard Forest LTER site, Petersham, Massachusetts, United States -... | ecosystem: Environmental > Terrestrial > Soil > Temperate forest >...
ATGGCCAGTGTGGCGGTGTTTATTCAAAGTCTCATGGCATTGTATGCGCGTATTCCTAATTATTTACAAAAACGAGCAGAAAAAAGGCATCGTGGATCGGTGGCAAGAATAATGGCTGCGCAGCAGAAACTTAGATTAAATCTGCGCATGGCAGGGCCGCAACGAATTGAGACACTAAGCACTGAGGAACCAATTAGCGTATTATCTCAATTGAGCGAAACACCAACTGCTTTGCCAGCGCCTTTACCCCGGCGGCGTTCTTTAAGCGCAATGTTGTTTAATTATTCAATATCATTTTTATTTAAACTAACCGAATTGTCGCATCGTACTTTACAGATCTTATCTGCTTTATTTACGATTGTACTGTGTTTTTTATGGCGAAGAGCGATGTTAAGTGATCTTAATGAAACCGTCGTTCAATCGGCGTCTTGGGCAACCGTAAAAACGGCAACATTAGAAATGTATGGTGTCGTCGTTTCACATCTGGTGAGCTTAGGATTTTTTTATTTTAATATGCAAGGTTATCAACAACGCTGCACCGATCTCGCTGATTCCAAAGCAGCGATCCGTCGTCTTGAAACTGAATTCTCGCAAACACGTTCAATGTTAACGGCTTTTGGCGCGTCATCCCCAGCTAATCAAAATGCTGCTCAAAGAACAGAAAGCGGAGATCGACCAAGCAAAACGAAGCATAGTATATACACGCATTAGGAACTTAGTTACTCTGCATTTGTCTTTTATATAAAGAACCAAAATGGCAATAGCCAAATAGGTGATTTATGATCGGTGGCAATCAACCAGAAGAAAAAGATGTTTCGCAGACAGATGAAGAATTTATTCGTTTGCTCAAAGAATTATTTGACTCACCGCCTGAAAAAACTAATGAACTAAGCAATAAGCTTAATACTAAATACGCTGATTTTGATCGAAACAAACCATCAACATTTGCGCAAACTCTGCAAAAAATGGATCTACCGCTTGAAACAATTATAGATAATATTATTTCAGGAGGGTTGCAGTATTCCCTTATACAACAATTAGTTTCGCGTGGAATGGATCCGGAAGTGTTATTAAGGGCCTTCATGGAAAAGGCAGCTACTGATATATTTAATGCAAATAAATATGCATCCGCAGCGAACGTAATTGGAGATTATTGGTATTCTGGGTTCAGAGATATTAATTCGGAAAGAACCATAAGAAGTGATATCTATCAATTTTTGTTGAAGATGGACATGCCAGAAATAACATATGTGTTTACTGGTCGTGGAACCTTAAGCATACCTGAACCAATTTTGTTATCAAAAGAAGAATTTATTAAGCGTATCAATGAGATTTTTTCTGCACCTCCCTCAATGGCCGGAGATTTGATTGCTAAGCTCCCTCAGCAGGCGTTATCACAAATAGTAGATGATTATAGCTCAGGTCATAATATTAGAATAGGCTTAACAGTAAATAATATTATTGATAATAAGCGTTACGATTTATTTCAACGTCTTCTTTCCCACGGAATGAATCCACTGGTATTATTAAAAAAAATCCTTGAGGCCGCTAGTGAAGATAATGACTTTGCGCATCGAAATGGACGTTATGTCAAAGCGATTGACACGGTTTTACAACATATTCCCCGTGATTTATTGATGGACAAAGGAAGTCAAACCCTGAGAAAAGATCTGTTCATTTACATGACGCAAGCGGGGCGGCCAGAAATTGCTGAAGTATTTTCAAAATACATCGATTTCCCAGTTATTCCTATACAGGAAATCATGCAAACGCCGACTGATCTATTAAGTAAAACGCCGCACGAGCTTTTGACCAAAGCGTTATTTCATTTTCAGGATAAGGAAATGTCGCCAAATTTAGCCACCTATTATAATAATTTACTTGAATTTTGGCGGCAAAAGCTCATTCAAGAGGGATCATTACCGAAAATAGCGCGAGAAACTTTTTATTCTTTCCCTATGATGCTTTGGTTACAACGCGTGCTGCAATCTGCGCCGAACAAAACCGTATGCGAGAGCTGCCAAAATCTGCTACAAGATTTATCTGCTTATCAAGATGAGGAGTTTCATCAAAAAGCGTTAAACGTAAAAATGCTTGCGGGTCATTTAAATTTGGATGCAAAACTCAACTTTAAAAGCACAAAACCGAATGTGGATGATTATAAGATAAATATTGATGGTCATGATCCCTCATGGACATTTCCAAGTATTGCGGAGTCGTTTAATGCTTTCAGAGCGCAAACAAAGGAAGATGCCGAGCTACAAGCTGTTTTTGATGAGGCAAGCACAGCACTTGCAAGCATGGCTGCTGTTGCTCAAAATCCCTATCTGCCAGAAATACCTAAAACTATTTTAGCGCAGTCCAAGGACAGCCCTGCCATCGTACCGTCGGGATGTGTTACCCATTCCGCTAATTACGGCTTGGCTTATATCCCAGAGATCCAATTTACGATGTTATCCACTCTTAACCGCGGTGCAGGAACGGAAGGCTATAATGCTGGGATTGTTAATGCTTTGATCACCAAGCCAGAAAATTTAACAGAAGATTTAATTAAAAGGATGCTGAGTTACCATGGGACGAGTCCAGAAGACTTTGGTCAATTTTATCAAGTTGAGTTGGTCGATTTATTGGGTTTAAAATTTGTTAGTAAGCAAGAGGCAAGTCGTCAATCTGCAAGTTCCTGTGTCACCGTCAGTGGCGATATGGCTTTAAGATCAATTTTAACGGCTGCCTTCCGTAAACATTTTCTAGCAAAAAACGAAAGCTTTGAGAAGGCGCAAAGAAATGCTGAAATCCATGCCGACAAATGGTTTAAAAAGTGGAGTGCCTTTGACAGAAATTATTATTTTGACAAATACATTCAGGATCCTGCTAATCAACCCTTATCCTATGATTTGCTTGCTATTGAACTTTTTCGACATCATGATCCGAATAAACCAGATGAGGTTTATCGGGTTGGCATCCTTATTCCGCTTCTTAAACAAATGGATGAACCAAAATTAGTAGCAGGCATTATCAAGCGTCTTTTAGAGTATAAAAGAAAAGGGGAAGGTAAAAATTATCAGGATTTATCGAAAATGATTGAAAAAATCGACAAGGATTTGGCAAAAAAATGTATTGATGCCGTCAGTGACAAATATGCTAAAGAAATTGAAGAAAACTTTCAAAGATTTGAAAAAATGATTAAGGCTAATCTAGCTGAATGGAAAAAATATGATTTTGATGGAATTGAATATAACTTAAACTATCTCTTTGGCGAACTCCATTTTACTGATTTAGTTGATCCCAATAATGAGAGTAAGGATATATTTTTATTACCCTATGCCAAAGCCGATGGCACAACCTTATTTGAGGTTGCTGAGAAAGTTGAACATGAACCGACAAGAAAAGCACTCCTTAATCTGATCAAGAAGAAAATGACGGAAAAGCTTGGAAGTTATATCGCCACGACGACAGCCGATAGTGGCTTTAAAGTATTTCATTCCGATCTAAATTGCTTGAAAACATTACTGGATCAGGGTGCTCAAATTAAACCTTTGTATAGTGCGCTCATGTCCAATGCTGATCCGAAAATGATCGAATTTATCATTAAAAATAAATATGTTAATATTAATGAACCGGATGCTGAAGGCAAGACATTGTTGATGCATGCCTGCGCGCGAGATAACCTGGATGTCGCACAGAAGTTAATGGCGCTGGGCGCTGATTTAAGTAGGAAAGATAATGCCGGAAAAACATTTCAAGATCATATTCGCAATGGCAAAAAATCAGTGTTACGTGAAGCACAAATGATCCGAGCGCTAACCGATGAAGCGCCAAAACTTGTCGCAGAAAAACCAACCACGCATCGCAAATCAACGCTACTGGTTCAACCGCTCTCGAAAAGACATACGAATATTGGTGAGCTGAAACCCCCCAGGCCCAGAAAAGTATTATTTAGTAAAGAGACAAAATCAAAACAGTCAGTGACAAAACATAACGTTAAACGTAAACCGAAGGGAAAGAAACCTGCAAATCCAGAGGGAAGATAGCTAAAATTGTGCTTTGATATCTTCTAAAGGGAGTATCAGTGTTAGTTCAATGCGACTTTCAATAAAACCAAAATGTTGTTATTTATCAGATTTTAAAAAAAGCGTGCACAATCAACATTTAATAAGATAGCAAAACAACTGAACTTACTTACTCTTAACCTGTCACTTATTTAAAGACTATTAATAGGTTACAGATCCGTGTAGTTAACCTATTGGAGGTAAAATGATTGGTGATAATGATAAAAACCCACCTCCACCGCCACCAGAATTGTCGGACGATGATTTTGGTATAATTACCAGCAGAATATTCGAAGAGCCACAAAATACAAAAGCGTTATTAGCACAAATATCTGATAAAGATTTAACCCGAAGAACAGAATGGGGAACCGGCTTAACATGCAGAAAAATACTCGAAATGAAAAGGTACGATTTGATCCCGATCATGATTGCCCGAGGAGTAGATCCAATTGTGCTTTTAAAAGAGGGAATTACCGCTGCTGGAAAAGATGGTAATTTTTCTATTAATGCAGCCCGCTATGTGAGATTAATTGATTCAATTCTTGCAAATACCGATCTCACAGTTATTGCAGATAACAACCAGCCTCAGGCTTTACGACAGGATTTGTTCACCCTGTTAATTCAAGGGGGATCGCCTGATCTGATAGATCTGTTTGCCAAAAAGATCAATTTACCAAATATTTCCTTGGAAGAAGGATTGAAAGAGACTACAAATATCTATCAGGATGATAATGCGTACTGGTATCGTCTTCTAGAAACAATTAATTATTATCAGGATAAGCCTGTGCCAGAAAACCTCATAAAATATATCAACGAACTCATGGATTTTGCTGCAAAGAAACTCGAAGGATTAATTAAGAAACATCCTGAATATGCGAATATGTTTGCTAATTATATTTTTAATGCCTATCCGGTTTCGTTCTGGCTGGATCATGTATCCAAAACAGCTCCTCATCCGATTATTCAGGAAACTAGCAGAAAGCTAAATCAATTATTATTTCCCTATATCGATGAAAAAAACCCTCAGAAAGCATTTAACGCAAAAATGGTGGCAGGTCATTTGAATCTTGATGGAGCGGTTATTCTGCCAAGTGATAAACCAGACACTAAACCTTATAAAGTGCTATTGCAAGGTTTAGATCCTTACTGGACTTTTCCAAGCATAGTTCAATCATTTGAGGCTTTTAAGGAAGAGCAGCACAAAGATCCCGAGTTGTCAGCAGTCTTTAATGAAGTCAGCAAAGCACTACAAGCAATGCAACGAAGCGCCGTTAACGCTAACACGCCGCAGGCTGCAGCGGACATTTTGCATAATAGTCAGAATTTAGTTTCAATTATTACCTCAGGCTCACGCACTCATTCTGCAAACTATGGGTTAACGTATATTCCAGAAGGGCCTTATTATATGCTATCAAAGTTAAACCGAGGGGCTGGTACGAAAGGATATAATTGTGGAATTGTTAATTACAAAGTTACCAAGCCTGAAAATTTAACTGAACCTTTGATTCAAAGAATGTTGCAATATCATGCTACACCGCCAGAGCAATTTTCAGATTTCCACGAAAAGGAATTAGAAGAGATATTAGGGCTTGAGTTTATCAGTAAACAAGACGCTAGCCGTCAATCGGCGGCTTCTTGCACTACCGTAAGCGGTGATATGGCATTGCGAACTATCTTAACCGATGCTTTTAGAAAGCATTTTTTACGAAAGAATGAATCGTTGAAAGATGCACAATTACACGCAGAGCAACAAGCGGATGTTTGGTACAAAAAATGGAGTGCTTTTGATCGCAATTATTCCTTCGATACTTATTTTAGCTTTGCAGCAAACCAACCCTTATCTTATGACTTGTTGTCAAAGGAATTGTTTCGACACCATGATCCAGCCAAGTCCGATGAGTTGTACCGTGGCAAAAAAATTCTGCCTATCCTGCTTAAATTGGATAGAGAGCGGCTCATTCAGGAGATCACCAGCCATCTTATAGAATATGAGATAAAATATGAATCTAAAAACCATAATGATCTGAAAGCATTTTTAGAAGCCATTGATCCTGAATTAGCGAATGAATGCATTCTCAAGGCAGCGCAAGAGAGCACGAAGAACTTTAATGAAAAATATGATGAAATGGTTGAGATGATGAGGTCACAAATTCAGTCAACAACAGATAATCCTTTTTTTATTCAATTTTTACGCGAAGATTTTTGGATGGCGTTAAAAGATAAATTTGCTAAAGCAGATCTTCTTAGAGATAAAAATGGAGTAACATTATTACAAATGGCGAAGACTTTAGGCAATCAAAACGTTTCCGATGCATTTGCCAAGGCTATCAAAAACGTCATGACGGAACGTTTAGCAGGCTATTTGACAGCCACCACAGCAGATAGTGGTTTTAAGGTATTTCATTCTGATCTCTCATGCTTGGGAAAATTACTGGATAATGGTGCCGACATCAAGGGGTTTTATGGAGATTTAATGGCTAACGCTGAACCTAAAATAGTGGGCTTCTTGTTGGAGAACGGTTATCTAAAAATTAATGAACCAGATGCTTATGGAAAAACACTCCTTATGCATGCATGCGAAAAGGATAATCTAGATGCTGGATTGCTTTTGGTAAAAAAAGGCGCTGATCTGGATATGCGAGATCGCAATGCTAAAAATTACGAAGATTATATTAATAATGGTGAGAAATCAGAGTTCAGAGTGCGACAAATGCTTAAACAAATAAGGGAAAAACCTGAACAGCTCGAAAAAAGACCAGAAGCACCCAAATCGACTGCAGAAAAACCAACCACGCATCGCAAATCAACGCTACTGGTTCAACCGCTCTCGAAAAGACAAACAAATATTGGTGAGCCGAAACCTCCCAAGATCAGAAAAGTACTATTTAGCAAAAAAACAAAAACAAAACAGCAAGTGACAAAACGCAACGTTAAACGTAATCCGAAGGGAAGTAAACCTGGCAAACCAGAGGGAAGATAGTTGAAATCGAATTTGCGCAGATGGTGCTCGCGCAGCTCAGCTAAATCAGCGTACAAATATTGACTGAACTTCTGACTTTATCAGCTTCAGCTTGTGATTTATGTTTTTCTACATCAATGCCAGGGCGTGAACCGCTGGGTAAGTAACTACGTGATCGCGAGAGTGTTTTAACTTCAATTTTATTTCCCTTTTGATGATTGAGTGAGACGAGATTTTGGTATTGTCTTGAGAGTTCAGCTAAAGTCTCTTGCGAAAAACGATTGCCATCTAGATTTATTGTCTGAAGACGGGGTAATGCTAATGTTGTGAAGTCCAGAGGGAGCGAAGAAAGATTGTTATTACTTAAGTTGATGGTTTCCAGCGTTTCTTGGTGTTGCTTAATATAATCTAAGAGCGATCCTGACAGACGACTTAACCCTAAGTAACCACCCGTTATTTGCGTGGGTTTGGACTCATTGAGTCCTGCTTCAGCAAGATGTTGATTTACTTCTGTTAATGCAGCTTCTCTTTGGGTTAAATTTTCTTCATTCGCAGGTTGTCCCAACATAGATTCCAGATGACGTTTATCTGCGGTTAGCGTTCTTTCTTGTCCAGTTAAATATTGAATTTCAAGAGTGGTATTAGAAAATTGTAATAGCATAGTTATTTCCCCAAAACTAAATCTTATTATCATAAGGTATTATACACCAATCCTTAAAATGAGGTTATCTAGGTTATCTGGTAGATAATGGATTTTATCGTTGTCCCCCTCAAAGTGTTGTATCTCCTCTTTTTTTAACCCTAAAACTGAACTTTGAATTGAAAATAGTTCTCTAAAAATAAGAACACACTCGATGTTAAATCGTATTGTAGTAGGGGGAAACGTGCCCAGGACAGGTGTTCAAGTCATGACATGGGGAACGGGTTCTTATAGCCAAGATGATCCAGAATTTAGTGGTATGTCACACTTTATACAATCCTCACTTCTGGGCGCGAATATTGGCCATGTCGCTTTTAAGTTAACACTTCCGGATACGGAAAAAGGTCGAGAATTGAAAAATCGACTCAAAGACACGGGTATCCCTTGTGAAGACAGAATTTACCACGATAAAAAGGTTGTCATGCAAAAGGGGAAACCAACCGTATCCATAAGTACTGAGAAAGTTTATGAAGTTTATTTTAGTTATTGGCCGCCCAATGAGGGTGATGATGCCAAAGGATTCAGCTTTAATGATTTTCCTGCAGATACTAAAGATGAAAGAAGTGGTGTTCACCTTGAGTATGATCCTGAATGGCAAGAATATTTGGACCCTGAGGTAAGAAGCCAGTCAGGGGTTCTTGGCCATAAGAATATTACATTAGATACTCAGCGCCGAACTCATTTAACAGGCCACTCAAAAGAAGAACAAGATGTGTTAATGGCGGATCAATTGGTTGCTATCTTTAATGCTCGAAACTCAGGGATTTCGTTGGTCATATCAGTACTTTTAAAAAAAATGATCAAGATGCAAAAAACGAAAAAACCAGAACCCTTTTCGAGAACCGAGAAAAATTTAATTGCAAGATTCTTGCCTGAAGCAAAATTAGACGGAAAAGTTACATTAAAAGATGTTGAAAAAATCCATGCTGAACTTGAAGCGATGGAAAACTACATTAGAATAGCCCAAACTGGCGCTTACTATAACTATGTCATAGCATTGACCATTCTAAATGGAGATGAAAGACTTCTTGATTTAAATTCTGATCTATTAAGTATTGAACTCTCTCATTTGGGTTTAAAAAATGAAAAAGCACTAGAATATATTGCGACAGGACAAAATGTTGATCTCACAGATAAAGAGATTCTTGCTAAAGCGCTCAAGGTTGATCCAAACGATGATGAAACCTTAAAAAATGCGGCAACTTCCGTCGCAAAAATAGCACTGACAGATCATGATAAGATTGTCTATGAACAGGTAACACAGCTTCGGGATTTACATAAGCAAATACATAATTTAGATCTTGGCAATCCTCAAGATATTCTGGACTTAAAGTCAATTATCGGTCCTCCCCCTCATCCTGGGCTTAAGATTGTCGCGAATGAAGAAGTCATCAGAGCATTAATTGTCGAAAATCGTATAGATGAAAATCAATTTTCAAATCTCAAATTAAGCATAAAAAATCAGCTTGATCTAGATTATAGTGAGGGTTTACTAGCACAAAATAAAGGAATAGTTCTCAAAGGGGATTTAAATGCTTTTTACAAAAACATCAAAAACATTGAAAGATTAAAAGAATTCAAGAATGAAGTTGAGAAATATAAAGTGGCTTTAGACAATGTGCCTAAGTCGATAGAGCTAATAAAGCATGTAGGTATAAGCAATGATTTTGAAACATTGCTGATCATGATCGATAATTTTGAAAAAGCTTATGAACATGAATATAAAAATGAAAATGGTGAATGCCCGAGTGAAAGTACCCGAAAGTTGCTCGCAGAAATAATAAAAGAAGCTCGCAATATCGATCTCGAACCTGGAACGGCTGAGGCAAGGCATCTAAACGAAGGGTTGAAGAATCTAGAAACTTACCTTGAATCTTACAGTGCGATGATAGATTTCATCGAGAGTGGTATTGCTAATCCTTCAAAAGACGTAGAGCGTGACTTTAAAAGAATGTGCAGAACATATAGCAATCCTTGGCATGATAAGGGTTATAGTGAACTCCGAGGCGAACTTATAGGAAAATTTAATCCTCGAAAGGATGAAGCAAAATCGATGAAGACTTTTGTTTCACAACTTGATATCAATTTACCCCATTTATCTGAGGAAAAAGCGGATGCTTTACTGCAAAGCGCAATTACTCAGGGTCATCCCCCAAGCAATGTGGTCTTTATACCTTTAAAAAATGATGAATTAAAATTACCTGGGCTAGATCCTGAAGCGATGATAAATGAGATGATAGCCTTTGTGAATGAAAAAGAAGCCGATGAGAAGGAAAAAAGATTTAATATTGTCACGCGTAATTGCTCCGTGAGCTGTAGCAGAATCATTACGGCAGGCGCTGACAATAATAGAAAACACATTTTAGAACGACGCGCTTTAGGTCAAAGTATCTCGAATCCTCAAATCGTTCACAATAATGTTTTGCGATTTGCTGGTAGCCTCTATGAAGCTGATGTCTCACCTGAGCAACAAAGCTATTATGGTGCACTTCAGAATTATTTATTCCAATCATTCGCGCATCGTGCAGGGAATATCGCGGGGAATATTGCAGGTGTAGATCCGAGTTATCTTGGTATGTTACGCGATTTTACAGTGGGGGGAGCTGCGATTACTGTCGCAGGGAGTATGGAAATATTAGCAAGGCTCGCTGGTACGGCGGCAGCCTATGTTCCGGGGGCTCGTAGAGCGACACAAAGGCCACAGCCGATGACTTTTTCCAGTAAGGCGGAGATAGTTCATCAGGGAAATATTCCGACGGGATCGAAACAAAAAAGCACAGCGCAAGAGGAAATTCAACCGGAGCCGCTGTCGCCAACACCTCCCAACCCTTCGCATCATAAATGATCTGATGGATCCGGAAAAAATGTAGGACATATAGCAAAAATACTCTTTATTGCTCCTTTTCATTTTAGTTACAATAGAGCTCTTCTCTTTCTTACTGCATTGGACTGTGAAGGTGTATACCTTTCTGGATCTCCACGCTGAAGTTTAAGCCCAACAAATTGTTCAGTTTCCTGGGGCGTATAAGCTGGACTGTGTTCAAAAGTGAAATCTGCTTTTTTAGCAACAATTGCAGGATTTTTTTGTGCTTGGATCAGGGATTGTAGTTCAGCCTTTTCTTGTTGGAATCGCTCTGAAGTGCGAAACACCTCTTTGATGGTGGTTATGATAAATCCTAGCAAACCAATTTCGAGCACATTGGCCAACGATGAGGCAGCTACGTTGGTGTGGCTATCTTGTGCTATCACCCCCAGCGATATCAAGATTTGTCTGCCGATTATAAGCGAGATGAAATTAGAGATTGCTAGTAAAACAAAAACCAGACTCGGATGACGATGCAGCAATGCGTTAAAACGTTCAAATGGTGTGGGTGTTCTTGGAGGATGGGAATTGGGGATCATTTCGCCGCGATCATTAAAATGTAGCTCGGCACGGCCGTAGAAATTTTGCTGCTGATCAAGGTTTATTAATATTAGTTGCACATACCTGTCTTGCGCTTCTCGATGAGCAATGAGTGTTGCGCTGATCTCAGGATGCGTAGCTTCCCGTCGTTGTTGTATTAATTTAAGAATAAAACGATAGCCAGTACTGAAGGCTTTAACAATAGCACTTAACATGCTAAGGCCTAATACAATGGGTTGATGATAATGAAATGATTGCATGGGTTATCCTTTGTGATACTGATGAAGCTTTAGGCAGTTGCCATGCATCCTATCATTTGATTATACCCAAAACAACGATTAAAACGATGAAATCGAATTTGCGCAGGAGATGCCTGCGTAATTGACATTATGTTTAAGTTTTTTAAAAAAAATTATTCTGATTGTCTTGAAATTCTGAACAAAGACACATCACAAATGCTCGTGCAGCTTTGGCAGTGTCGCGCGTGAGGCCTAATTGGTCAGCAGGCCGTTGACCAATTAACAAAATCGTGCTGAACGCTGAAGAAACATTTAACTACACCTATTTTTTATCATTGACTCCTCATGGGTTTACAAGTAAACTAACTTGTCTTTTACGGACGCAACTTTTTATCCAATTGAGGTCAAATATGATACCTTTTTCCCCTGAAGAAGCGAATGAGCGGCTGGTAGCATTGCTAGAGTTTCTGGTGACAGATGAAGGAGATCTTGACGAATTCGTCGTGAGAGAATTATCCACTTTTTTTTCTGAACTATCCTTAGAAACCTTAGAAAAACTAGACTTTAATAGAGAAATGCCCAGAGGAAATTCGCAAGGATACACAGCGTTAAAGCTCATATTAGCAGCCGCAAAGAGGGGACAACCTTGGGCGATAAACTTGGCACACTCACTTCAATCACCAAGATTATTAGCTTCCCTTAATTTTAATGCTCTGGTAAAAGATGGTAAATCTTTTGGCACGACACCATTGCACAATCTCACCGGTTCTGCCCGAGATAGGGTGTTCTGGGCTCAAAACATGATTCAGGCACTCATTGATCAAAATTTATTAGCATCACTTAATTTTAATGCCGAGATATCAGGAGGCCAATATGAAGGCCTTACCCCGTTGTCTGCAGTATTCGCAGCGGGCTTCACAGAACAACCCTGGGCGATAAACTTAGTAGAGGCTCTTATCAAAAATAGATTATTGGCTTCTTTAAATTTTAATGCCAAAGCACGCGCAGGAAGAGCACTAGGGTTTACCCCGTTGATTGCGATCACCGATGCTGCTTTAGCCAATAAATGCTGGGCAATAAACTTGTTTCAAGCGCTCCTTGAGCCAACCTTATTGGCACGGTTAGATTTTAATGCCAAAATAGAAACAGAACATTGTAATTATAGTACCCAAACGCAAGGCGTAATCAAAGCTGCCCTCAAAGGCCAACCCTGGGCACAATCTTTATTCATGGGATTATTGTTGCTCTCTATTTCACCTGAGGTAGAATTCTCCATTGATCCTGCGCAATGTTTGCAAGATTTATTAGCTTGTCAACATTTTCATGATTTATTGGCTTATCAATATGCGCAATCACCATTAGGTAGGCAATTAGCAGCACTGTTATGCCTTGCCCACCCCAACATGGATAGAGCTAAATTACCAGAAAATGAAAAAAGATTTTTGGATGATGTTCTTACACATTTTGAAGCGATGAAAACTTTTTTCCAATTAAACTACACTCACAATCAAGCTTTTTTTCATGGAAAATTACCCATTGAATTAAGCAATGAAATAACTCGATACCATCTGATGTCGATGCTGCGCAAAGAATATGGTATAGCAGGCGTTTTTCAGATTGATGAAAATATCTGCTTAAAAATAGCCGAGCATGCATTATTCCAAGTCGCAAAGCCTCAGCAAAATGCCACAATTGCGGCGCCTGAAGCACTCGAGCCGCCCGCGCCGCCCGCATTATTGTTAAGCGCTAGGGATAAAAGAGACGCCGAAACGTACGACGATATGGAAGTTGAGAGTATTGATAACGCCGATCAAAATAGACACAGAGCAAATATCTGAAATTTACCACAGAAGAAATGAATGAGCCGCTAAAGCGGTTGATCACCAGCGCCAGTATTGTTGTTAAGTGCCAGACGCATGGTGCCCGCTTAAAGATTTTAGAAAGTGGTTCCGATTGAAAATCCTATCCAAGGAAGAAGGTAAGAATTAGTCACAATCGGCGTAAAAGCCACTTTGAAGGTAAGACCTTTTTCTTTAGGTAAATAACGATAGCCAATACTGGCAGTTGCAGCTAAGGTATTACGGTGAATGTCATTAAATATGCGAGACTTTCCATCAGCGGTAAAATAGACCAACCCTAGGCCTGTTTCCAGTTTATGGTTAGAGGTATAGCCAGAGGTGGAATTTCCCCAATATTTATTCACCATCATTGGCACAGCAAATTCAACACGATTGTCTAATTTAAACGCACCTAGTCCCATACGTAATCCCCATTCACGCTCAAAATTTCTCTCATAGTTTACCGAATAGGCTGCAGCATTACCGCCTAATTCAAGATAGATGCTGTTATTGGCTGTTTCACCATAAGCGGTTGTTAAACCGCATAGTGATAAGAAAGTGATAATAAGAGCTTTCATTTTTAACATAAAAAATACCTTATAATGGGAGCACTCCCTTTTTCATCAGGAAAAATACTATAACTGTATTGTTTGTTGAGTAAAGGAAATGCTCTACCGCTCATCCGTTAAGTAAGACGGCTCTCAACCCATGACGGCTCGAAAATTCTATGAGATCTAGATCAATTTGCCGATAATGGAAGTGTTGGAAAAAGAATTAACTGAAAATTTAAAAGATCGGAAAATTGAAGAGAAAGCTAATTTATCCGAGCAGGTGCGTATTGAAAGAGTCCTGCTTCGCTACTACACAATAGCTTTGCGGTTTTATTGGTTAAGTTGCAAGTTGGAAGCATTGCAGTTTTATTGAGATGGTCAGCTACGCAGGACATAAGATTTTGTAACATTTCGCTTCGCGAAATGAACAAAATCTAATGGCGCCTCGGGCAGGAATCGAACCTGCGACCTGCCCCTTAGGAGGGGGCCGCGCTATCCACTGTGCCACCGAGGCGGGGCTACTCTTTCCACTTTGACTTTTATGCGTTGTTGCCTTCGCCCATCTCGCATCCTCATGTACTATTTGTACACTCCGGGTGCTCGAGGGCTCGGCGCCTAGCCTAAAAGCAAAGTGGTTCGAGTATACATATTAAAGAAATTCGTAAAGAGCAACAACCAAAAGGGCAGCAACAGCGACGCCAGTCAGCAGTTGAATAAGGGTTAGCCTGAGGATTTTATAATCTTTTAAATCGATTTTTTCTACGATCTTTTCAGGGGGCATGGCTTGTCTCATGAAACAAATGAAACGCCAATTTTAGCATGGCTAAGGGGTTTCACCAAAGGCCTCGAGATAATGTCAGTTGGATATCTTTTCAGGATAGGTTAGGGCTTCTTAAAAAGATCTTTTTCCATGGCTAAGATTTTTTCGCTGATTCTAAGGGCGCCTTCTATTTTATGGGCATCAGATAAGATATCCAGCGCTTGTTGTGCGATTTTCTGTTTCATCTCTTGAACCTTTTGTTCATCGACACAAGTTTGAGATTTTGGCCGAACCTCGGTCGTAGATTCTTGCGTTGTCGCTTCAAGCGTTGGTGGATAAAAAACACTGGTACTCATAAATGATTGACCTAAAAGGAAAGTTATATTTCTGATTATATCATGATTTACACGAACTTGCTAAATACAGATTAAAGCGGCCCCTCATTATTACCGAATATATGGCTATAAGAAGTTTTCGCAGATCTGGAAAACTTTATAGTTATTTTTTAGGAGCGAAATATGTCTATAACCTCAACCGTCTCCACAGATGGCAATCAACTTACCATAAATGTGAGTGGGCGTTTTGACTTTAGTTCCTTACAGTTGTTTAGAAATGCTTATGAAAATCAATCTGTGCAGCCAAAATCTTACATTGTAGATTTAAAAGACTCAGATTATTTAGATAGCTCTGCTTTAGGCATGCTATTAGCATTACGTGATCATGCGGGTGGAGATAGCGCTAATATCCGCATTGTTAACTGCAATCCAGACGTTAAGAAAATTCTTGTCATTACTAAACTTGATGAATTATTTACAGTTGAATAATTTTAAACAGGAATGTAATAGCGATGTCAGATCTCAACGAATCACTCCTTGATATGAAGCAGGTTAAGAATTTACAAGAAGCATTTCAGGATGGGTTGAAAGAATTTATGAACGTATATTACAAAGATTTTGAGCAAAACGAAAGTAAATTATCCGTTGCACTACAAGAAAAACAATTAGACAGTATTGCAAAGCTTGCGCATGCAATGAAAGGAAGCAGTTTAAATGTAGGCGCACGCTCTCTTGCTCAAGTTTGTGACAAGATAGAAACCGCAGGAAAAGCAGGCAAATTTGGTGATGCGCAACAGGAATATCAAACATTAAAAACCGTTTATCTGCAGAGCAAAGAAGCATTTAACCATCTTTTCAATTAAATTCTGCGTGACATATCCTGAATTATCCCTTTGCTAGATCTTAACAAAATTGCTTTAGTTTTTTCTAAGCGCAAAGTTTTTTCATTTTGTTGTGAAAAAGACTAGTAGTTTCCATGTTGTAAAAAAAAATATTTGCTAAGCTAACTCATGTGGAAGTAAGTATTTTAATTGTGGAATTGCACTAGGTTGTGTCAGTGCGAATAAGCTTAAAAAGAATTCAATTGAGGTAAATGCATGAATCAAGCCGCACTGTATAAAACTGAGCAACTTGATGCGAATGAAGAATTTATTAAAGAATATGCACCTTTAGTTAAACGCATCGCTCATCATTTATTGGCAAGATTACCCGCCATTATTCAAATTGAAGATCTCGTTCAAGCGGGCATGATAGGTTTAATCGAAGCAGCGCGTAATTTTGATGAACAAAAAGGCGCTACCTTTGTTACCTATGCAGGCATTCGTATTCGTGGCGCGATGTTAGATGAAATCCGTAAAGGAGATTGGGCACCGCGTTCAGTGCATAAAAATACCCGGCGTGTGGCACAAGCCATGCGTGAAGTCGAAAATGCAACGGGAAGAGATGCACGCGATGTTGATGTTGCCAAAAACTTAGGCGTGAGCTTAGAAGAGTACCATCAAATCTTATTGGATTCTAATAGCACGAAAATATTTGCGTTTGATGATTTGGGTGTGAATGAAGATGCCCTGGATTGTCCTACCACCAATCCTATTTGTGGCCCATTGGAAGGATTACAAAAGGAAGACTTTAAAGAAAAGCTGGCTTTGGAAGTCGCTAAATTACCCGACAGAGAAAAACTGGTGCTCGCTCTGTATTATGATGAGGAATTAAATTTACGCGAAGTGGGAGAAGTGCTTGGCGTGAGTGAATCTCGCATCAGTCAAATTCACAGTCAAGCGATGCTCAGGCTAAAATCGCGCTTAATTCACTGGAAATAAAACTAACTTATCTTTAAGCTTGCAAATTGACATGGGTAAGCATCTTGCTTAAACTCACTGCACTTTCAAAACAGCAGTAAGTGGCTAAATAAGATGTACCCAATGGCCATGAGAGAAAATCGTTTATACGTTTGGTTTTTGAATCAGATTTCTTTAAATGCGACAACCAAAATGGTCGTTGCATTATCGATGTTTGGTTACCTTCCTGGCTTTTTTTATTACCTCACGCCCTTTTTAATCGTTTATGGCGTCGTAAAAAGAAAGGCGGTTCTTCAGACTGTTGAAAAATATGCCAACTTGCTTTCGGCGTTGGATCAACCGAATCGACAGCAACCAAATCGATATAGAGAGCAGGAGCTCGAGAGGCTACGTCAATACTATCTACGAAATGGCATTCCCCTACCGGCGGATTTACAGCGTGTACCCCCAAGACAACCTGCTGTGCCAGCGCCGAGAAAACAAGCACCAC
>Ga0207089_1088_pt1 | contig 16837 bp, 18 predicted proteins | sample Alteio_BWMinHeat_49_FD_153571 | JGI IMG/M metagenome (GOLD analysis project Ga0207089, IMG submission 153571) | Enriched cells from forest soil in Barre Woods Harvard Forest LTER site, Petersham, Massachusetts, United States -... | ecosystem: Environmental > Terrestrial > Soil > Temperate forest >...
CGTGAGTAATACAAATATTTGTGATTCATAGATTAACATTTGGCGTAACACGAACCCAATATTTTCTTTTGCAACTTGAGCAAACCAGTTGCTTTGATCCGTTGCTTGCTGAATCAAGGTGGTTTGTAAAGTATTGAATTGCGTTTTATCAGCGTATTGGTAGCTGAGTACGTAATTGTTAAATGAGGTGGCGGCCATGACGGTATTAAAATAATTTTGATACCTTGTTTGAGAGGCAGCAGCCCCTTGCCAATTACCCGGTATAGCATGATACATATTCGCCCCACTTGCATTTAAGACGTAATTCATGGCGTTATCTACACCTGGGCGTGGATCTTTGGCGTAATAAGGCAAGCCCATGATAGTAGAGTAAAGAATATCATTTGCATAAGGAAAAGTAGTTGCTTTAGGTGCAACACCCGTTGGTTTTTTTCCACCATTGGAAGCATAAACATTTTGTCCATCACTGTTGCTTAGCATGTAATTATTGAGTGCCGGTTGTAAATTAAGTTGTGTACTCATGTTTTGTGATAGCTGGTTTAATTGGAGAAAATTTTGTTGCATAGAGACAGAGGGTGGTGAAGTATCAGGCGACATCCAGGCCAGAGTAAGGTTACCAAGATTCAGGAGTTCAGTGGGAAGCTTATCTACACGTTGGAGAATTTGATTTAATACGGCAATGATGCCGGCATTGGGATTGTTTTGCGCTTTAACCGGCGTAACAATTGATAAGCTGACTATGCTTGCTGTCCCTATCAGTATAAATATTTTTTTTATTTCATTAAAACGCATACAAGTACTCCTTTACTTAGTATTGGACTTTCCACCCACTGGATTGATCAGAAGATGAATTGGTATTTTGATTCGTTGTGTTGTTATTGGGATTAACAAATCCAGTATAAGGCTGATTCTCAGGTGTCTTTTGAGGTGCTGCCGGTGGAGTCGTTGTCGTGGTTGGATAAGACGGTGTTGGTGTAGCAGACGGTTGTTCTGTTGTAACCGGTGCAACAGGGGGAGGCGGTGTTGTTGTTACCGGTTGCGGTGGCGGCGTTTCTGTCACACTGGTTTCTGTGCTAGTTTGGTTTGTTACAGGTGGTGGGCTAGGCACGCTGGGAGCAACGGACTTCGGTTGTGTGGCTAATTGTTGTTTCACTGTATTCGTTAAATCGTCTTGATTTTGTTTGCCTAAGGTATTCACCATATTTTTATATTCATCGGGAGACAGGATGTGATTCGGTGTGGTGTTTGCGCCAGTATTATTATTAAAGAATGATTGGGCATAGCAAACGGAAAATAAGCTGAAATATAAAAGGAAAGAGAGTCTTCTGGCCAACATGAATAGATGTTTCCTTTGAGCGAGACAATTCTTCTTGTTTAGCATAATCTCGGCCAAATTCATATTGATGTTTTTATTCAAGCAAGTTGTAGGTTGGGTTAGGCGCTTTTTGCCGTAACCCAACATCCGTTATTGTTGGGTTACGGCAAAAAGCGCCTAACCCAACCTACGATGCTCATCTTGTGTTTTTGACGTCTAAAATCAATAACCTATCTTAACCTGTGCAGATCCGAATGATCAGTTGTATACTTAACAATAACATAGCATGGGTCGAGGACGTATTTATGGGCTTTTTCAAATCCGCAGCAAAAACGTTTTTGCCCATTGGCTGGTTGCATGGTGAGTATGAAGATGTAAAAAACCAGAATAAAACCATTGTGAATACCATAAAAAGATTATTCACTAAAGAAGTTCCCGAAAGACAAGAAACGTTTGAAGAAGCTGTCACGCGCTTAGGGTTGAGCCAAGAAGAGGTTAACAAGACGGCAAAGTTTAATCGTTTATATGCGCTCATTTTTCTTTTGCTAGCCATCCTTTTATTTTGTTATGCATTTTATTTATTGTTCGCCTATGTCAGTATCACAGGATGGTTGCTTTCATTGGCTGCAACGGCATTAGCTCTCACATATGCTTTCCGGTTTGATTATTGGTCTTATCAAATGAGAATGCGAAAGTTAGGTGTTACATTCGATGAATGGTTGCGTAGTATAGTGGGCGGCAAAGGACCTTCCGTATGATAAATCTTTTTCAACTACAGTTTGCAACCAACGACGCTTCGATTGGCTATCTTTCCCAACTTTTTGGCAACATGAATTGTGTGATTTCCTTGCCCGGTGCATCTTGTACACCGAATGTCACCATCATCAGCACCATGTTTAAGTATTTTAACGGTATCGTTTTGACCATAGGCGTTTTAATGCTGGTCTATATCACTATTCTTGGTGTGTTAGGCACTGCTCATGAAGGCGAATTCATGGGCAAGAAAATGAATAACATTTGGATTCCTATACGTGCCGTTTTAGGAATAGCCCTGTTAGTGCCAACGGGCGCAGGTTATTGTGGTATTCAAATTCTCATGATGTGGTTTATCGTTCAAGGCATAGGTATAGCAGATACCTTATGGGATACGGCCGTTGTTGTTGTTGAGAAGACCGGGAGTCCTTATTCTCAAATAAGTATTCCTGTCGTTGGAGCAAGAAGCGCATTAGTGGGTTTATTTCAGGGGTTAGCTTGCGATGCCAGCACTAAGCAAGGTGACCCTAAAGGTTTAGGCGGATATACCTGTACCTCACCAGGAGGTTGTGGAGGTCCGCCGCCTTTTAATGCCGATCCAACGGTTGATACGTATACGTTAGGCGGTACAAATGCAACTTGTGGGTCCTTGTCATATTGTAATCAGAATACGCTTTGCACGGGTAATGATAGCGACGGTCATCCTAATGCTAGTTCTCTGGCATGTTCTGAATGTAAGGCACAAATCGATGCGTTACAGACAATTATTCCAACCTTGGCAGGGGTAGCGCAACAGTTAGTGGCCGCCGATTATTCTTACACAGATTTTACCGCAAATTCTGCGACTGCTGCGCAAGGCACAGGCAATTGGCAATGGGTTAATAATTATTGTCGTTCGGTCGGCATACAACCGGCTCAATGTTGTTTTAATGGTCCTACTCCCTCAGCCACTTGCAAAGCGCCTTTTCAAAATAATCCGCTACCTTCTGTTGGTGCTGGTAATGAAAGTGCGAACCAGGCTACTGTGCAAAAAGTTTATTTGAAATTCTGGCCGCAACTTGCAGATATGGTACAGAATGTCGATTTTATCAGAGGGGCGTTGGATACTTATCAACAAGCCGTCAATGCTGGATTAACAAATTACCTTACATCACTGCCACCAAGTGTTGGGGGCGACATTCTTGCAAATGCACAAACTAACGGCTGGATTTATGCCGGTGCGTTGTATATGCAAATCGCGAATAAGAATACCAGTCAATTGTCAGCCGCTGTTCCTTCTTTAACCTGGAATTTGCCCAGCTCAAACACGAATTCGAATGGTATTCGTTATAATATTTCAGCAGCCGGTTATCTTGCTTCTGCAGCTGCTGGAGATACGTCAACCTCTACTTCTAGTCAGGTGGCGCCCGGTGCATCTAGCACTGGCTCTGATGCCGTTAATTCGATTACAGCTAATTTTAAAGCCAACATTAATAATACAGCAGGTGTTAATCCATTACTCGCGTTACAGGTTACGGGTACGGTTTTACTAATTACCGCGCAGGCTATCTTTTTCACGGCCGTCGCACTTATTCTTGCACTTGGTATAAGTGCGAGCATTAATGTTCTCGTATTGGGCACTGGTGTTGGCGACCCTTTAAGTGATGCGGCTATCATGATGACGGTTTTCATTGTACCTTTCATTTGGGCGGTATTGGGTTTATTAGTGACTATAGGTGCAACACTTTCCATCTATACACCGTTGTTGCCGTTTATTTATTTCGCCTTTGGCGCGCTTGGGTGGATGGTTTCTACCATTGAAGCCATGGTTGCAGGGCCATTAGTTGCACTCGGTATTATTAGTCCTAGCGGTCAACATGAAATCATGGGTAAGGCAGAGCCTGCTATTGGATTATTATTTAATATCTTTTTGCGGCCTAGTCTCATGATATTTGGTTTGATGTTTGCCATGTTGCTCGCCATGGTTGCTTGTCAAATGATAAATGCTACTTTTAAGGTTGTCATGGATAATGGTTTAACGGCTTCTAATCCAATCAGTTTGATTTTAATGTTAGTTGCTTATGTGAGTTTGATACTTGCTGTGTTAAATAAATGTTTTGCGGTCATCAATCTCATTCCACAACAAGTAATGAGATGGATTAGTATGCAAGGTGAAGGTGTTGAAGTGCCCGGTGAAATCAAAGGTGCTGTCGAATCTGCGACTGGTCAGGCAGCGGGTGCGGTATCAGGAATGGGTGATAAAGGGAAAGAAGCACACCAGCAAAAGCATCAGGCAGAAAGGGAAAAGAAAGAAGATAAGAGAAATGAGAGTGTCAGCCCAGATAAATAGTCAATATCTCTTTCACTCGCTGACCTGAAACATCCCAATTCAAACGGGTTTTATATTCATTAAATGATGATAAGCAGAGTGTTTGATAAAGAGATGTATTATTAAATGTCGTGATGATAGTGTTACTGATCTCATCAATGGTTGCTTCCAATGAAAACGTGAGACCATTTACTCCATTTTTAACGACATCACTGATACCGCCAACAAACGTTGTTAAGCTAGGCAAGCCAAACGCGCTTGCTTCACAAAAGACAATACCAAATGCTTCTGCACGTGAAGGCACAAATAAAAAATGAGATTCCCTGTAGAGGTTTTTTATTTTTTCATTATTTTCGGGAGAGTTTTTTGAAATAAAATCGAAGGCTTTAGCATAATCAGGTAATGCTTCATCCATTGGTTTTGAGCCTACCAAAGTTACTTCAACAGCTTGCCCTAATTCATGTAATCGTTTTGCAACCGCTAATACAATATCTCCACCTTTTCTATACCATGCTTGACCAATAAATAATAATTTTATGGTCTTACCTTCACGTTTTTTAATCCATGATTTCACTACTTCTTCATCATGATCGATTTCGAGATTAGGACCAAATGGCACAACGTGAATTTTATGCGGTGAGATGCCATGCAATTCAATGGCAGAACGTGCCGCCCACTGAGATGAAAAAATTAAGGTGCTTGCATTCATGAGACAGGCGTTTGTTAGAATATGTCCATCCCATCGGGTATCGATATGGTCTGAACGTAAACTGGGATAAAAACCGGTGCAGGCGGAATATATCCAATCCGTCCAATAAACGATAGGTTGTTTTGCTTGTAAAAAAGCAGAAGATTGTGGAGACAATGCAGTGAGAATGATATCCGAATCTAATGTGGATAGCGGTCCTTTTAATTTTTCTGCAATATACTCTGCACGACGAACTTGCATCTCCGGTTCAAAATAACCTTTCTTGCTCCATCTTGAAAAAAATTGTTTACACCGTAAACCAAACTCTTCCCATGGCGGCAGCAATTTATCAGGAATAGAAACATGAATGGTATTGACGGTTATGCCAGCGCGCTTTAAACAAATGGGAATCCAGTAAGCGGTTCCTGAGCAACTGTCTCTATCAAAATACTTTGTTTCAGCAATGAAAGTGATTTTCATGTATCCAATTCCAGTGAGGTTGTATACTCGGGATGAAAGAAAACTTCATCCCACTGATAAAGTCTATCATTATTACCAAATTGAAATTGAAAACCGGTTGCTGCAAAAAAATCATAAATAGAAGAGGCAGATAAATTAATTTTGTTGAGAAAAGAGGGTGTGACTTCAATAATGAAAATGCAGGATTTTAATTGATGAATAATCGGTTGCAATGCTTTTAACACGAATAATTCTTGTCCTTCAACATCGATTTTACACAAGCGGGTTTTATGTAAGATATTTTCGTTTAATAAATCAAGGAGAGGAGTGAAGTGGCAAATTTCTTTTTTGTCACCTTCTATTAAAGTGGGTAATGAGTTTGCGCCTGGATTTAGATCGGAAGCTAAAACTAACTCCTGATTCATTTCCCTGTCACTGATGCCGTACGCTAATACGCTAATGTTGTTGCAAGGATTCAATTGTAAATTTTTCCAAAAACGATGTAATTCTCTAGATGAAGGTTCAAATGCGAATACGGAGACGAGAGGATTTTTAGCCGCTAATAAAGATAATACGCCGTGATTAGCACCAATATCTAAGAAAACACCGCCTTCTTTCAAGTGTTCTCGGCAGATTTTAGTGACCAGTGGGTTGATTTCTCGTTTTGAAATAATAAATCGATCTAAATAACCAACCGGCCCTGCATAGACTTCTATACCAAAATAATTGAAACGGGCAAGCCCCATGATTTTTTGTAATATGGAGGCAACAAGAATAAATAGTGGATGTTGATCATCACGACCAAGGTGGGAGATGAATGTGGAGTATATCCATTTTTTGATGGGATTTATCATAGGTATCCGTGTGTAAGCGTGAGTGTTCACGAATAGCGACAACGATAGTAGCTTGCTGTTGCAGATGCGTTGTCATCCCGTGCATGCTTTTGGCGCGGGACCCAGCGCCATTCAATAAGCTCAGTTTAAGTCACTGGTTCCCGTGCTAAAAGCATGCACGGGATGACAACGCATCTGATATTCAAGTACAAACGTTGTAGCTAGCTATGAATGTAAACATAATTACACCCCGCCGCTATCTTTCTCTTCGCGTTTCGCCTGTTCTGCGATTAAGAAGTATTGACGTTCGCTAATCAGTCCCGCTTTAAATTTTTCTTGCGCATCCGCTTCCATGGTGCGGCCTTGTTCGCGTACTAGTTTTCGTACGACATTCGTAATATTCAAAATGTCGGTTTCTAATAATATGTCGCGGACTTTTTCATCAAAGATTAAATATTCGCGTAAAGCTACACGTTTGCCATCTACGGTTGGTACTAGACGCTGGGAAACGATTAAGCGCACGGTTTCAATAATATCAATGGTGCGGCCTTGACGTTCTTCAGGTGGGAATGTGATGACCAGACGTCGCATGGTTTCAGCCACACTGTTGCTGTGTAAAGTGGTATAAACCGGATGACCTGTCATGGCTGCTTCCATTACAGCCGCTATGGTTTCAGGATCACGCGCTTCACCGACTAAGATTAAACGCGGTTTGCGGCGCAAGGCATTACGCACACCGGCTGCAAAACTGGGTAGATGACGCGGTATTTCAGATTGACTGACAACGCTGGATATTTTTTCCACGCTATCAAATACAAATTCTATAGGTGCTTCGTAGGTTAATACTTTACGATTACTCTCCGCTTCTTCAACTATGCTTCTGATAATGGCAGCAAGTAATGTACTTTTACCGGAGCCAGTTGCACCAGTGACGTATACCACACCTTGTTCGGGGGTGAGTGCATCCGTAATGGTTTTTGTTAATTCCATACTATCTAGTTTAGGAGGATCGGTTGGAATCGTACGAGCGGTAATTTGTATACCATCATGACCTTCTACCTGACAGCCCGTACCATTGATACGAAAACGATAACGGTCAGTACGGTTAGGACGTATTTCATAATGCGTATCAATGTCTTTACCTGACATGATGATGGTCGTTGCATTCGGCCCGTAAATAGCGTTTAACACTTCACCGACTTCGGTATTGGAAAGACGACGGCGAGTCACTTTTTTTAGACGACCAAAAATTTCTGCAAAAATGGGTTCACCGGTTTGAAAAGTAATATCCGATGCGCCTAATTTAACGCAATGAATCAATAATTCATTGGTGGATTCAATGGTTAAACGAATAGGTTCATGCGGAAATATAAAATCATCCATTGTTCACGACCACGGCTTTCCAGCCTCTGCTATTGGTTTGAAGTTGCGGCAATTCGACTATACGTAATACTTGATCGTTGATACGCATGTCTGTGCCGTTGCCAGTAATCCCTAATTCGGTTCTAGCCACAAAGGGTGGACTAATCATTTTTTCTTGTAATAGTTTTCGGTATAACAACATGCCGCGATAATCTCTTTTTAAGCGTGCAAGATTCTGTTGAAAAATTGTGTGTGATTGCGCAATCCCTTTTTCCCAGCCGGCACGTATGCCTTCTCGCCAAATTCGTTGCTCCATGCTGTTTCTAGGCAGTAAGGATTTATCCGGCAGTTCTGGCTTCGCATAAGTGAGTTGCAAATATTCACGCCAGTTAGGCGGTGTTGTTGCAAATTGCGCTTGTTTTACAATTTTGTAAGTTCTATCCGCAACGCGTATGGTATTGGGATCATCGAGATTAAGACTATTGTCACCGACTTCAAGCACCGGTGGTATGACACCGTGGCTTAATACCATGGCATCAAAATTAAAAATCGTATCCAGGTATTTTCTATCTTTATGCATATGCGTATTTATTTTTTCGGAAGCATAAGCAAGACCACCTTGTGCACCTACACTCAGTGCAGAATCTTTTAAGACTTTGCCGCGAAGATTGCCTAACTGATTTTTTGAGGCAAACGGTGAGAGTGGATTTGCTCTGACATTTTCTAGCTCGCCAAGATTAGCTGTGTTGATATGATCTGGATTTTGTTGCTGTGATGCGCATGCCGTGAGCAAGGTGAGAGTCAAGAGGCCAAGAAGTAATTGCTTACAAATCATGCTGTTATCCAGTAAGTTAATTTTTTGCATAACGTAATTCAATGACGTGACTATCTGGATAAACGACAACGGATGCTCGTCTTCCGCCTTGATAGGCTACATCTCTTAATACATCGCCTAACATCACATTTTTGGTATATACCGTAACAATGACAGGTATGGCAGGTTCTGTGCCTAATATTCTTAATCGATAATTGGATGCAATGGCAATTTGTTTTAACAAAGGTTCAATCGGGCCTGACCAATCGATAGTGGTGAGTCCTGCCATGCCATAAGTTAATGGATTCGGTGGTGGAGCGAGCGCGGGCATAGGGTGAGCGGCTTGTGCCGTTTCTGCAAGGTCGACGATGGAGCGGCTGACAGAATAAGAGGCTTCAGCAAGTGATGCTTCGCTTTTAGTGAGATCATACCCTTTAGGTTGTTTAGGTGCTGCACAGGCAGATAAGAAAATAAATAAAAATGTGATGAGGCCAAATTTGTAATTCATATTTCTTGAGCTTCCAATGCTTTTTAATCGTGACAATTATGGTATAACGACATAGAGGAAAGTGAAATGTTTTTCGCATATTTAAAATAGTGAAGGATGAGCTATGGCGAGTTGGCGTGATTCAGCAAGGAATGTCCGATTTTTTATTATCGATTATCGAGCAACGTTTCCTCTGCTCATCTTCTTGTTACACATTCGATTATGGACGTTTGTTTTTGCTGTGATTGCGACTATCTTTTTTAGTTTACTGGAACGATTTGGTTTTACGGTCTCTGTTTTTATGCGTTGGCTTAGAGCGTATGTTGCAGGTCCGCGCAAGATTGCTCAACCTTGGTGGAAGAATTAAACATGGCTAGTGTAGATGTGACTCAGCAAATGATTAAACTTGCACGCGTGATGAATTTGCAATTCACGTTAAACGGTAGACCCATGACCATGGAAGAAGTTTTTTCGACAACAGGGTTATTGCCTGGCATGTCAAGGAGAGCAGATCAACTGTGTTCTCTCTGTCTTGGTTATGGAATAGGTGTGACTTTTGAAGATGCGGAAGGTTCGGTGTTAGGTGTGAAAGTAATATTTGATGACATTACACCGAATGTGTTGCGATTGCTTTGTCTTGCTGATGTGTTGAATGAGTTAGTGAAAGGAACACCTAGAGGTGAGGCGGCGGCGTTGGATCAGCTGATGTATGATTAGTAGGTTGGGTTAGCGTTTTTTGCGTAACCCAACAACAAGTGATGTTGGGTTACGGCAAAAAGCGCCTAACCCAACCTACAACCTAAACATCTTGCTCACTTTTAGAATCTCGTGCTAACAACTTATCAATAGCTTCTTTTGCCTTGAGCTTACCTTGTAAAATAGCCCAGATAATTTGACAAATCGGCATATCAATACCATGACGTAAGGCAAGTTGCGTAACTAATTCAGCGTTACGTTTACCTTCAACGACTTGGCCTATTTCACGTTCTGCTTCGTGTATGTCTCGTCCGCGTCCTATGGCTAAACCGAGACGCCGGTTGCGTGATTGATCATCGGAACAAGTGAGAATGAGATCGCCTAAGCCGGATAGTCCGACAAAGGTTTCGATTTTTCCACCCAAAGTGGTGCCTAAACGAATAATTTCAGCGAGCCCTCTCGTGATTAATGCGCTTCTAGCATTAGCTCCTAATTGCATGCCATCTGAAATGCCGGTTGCAATGGCAATCACATTTTTAGCAACACCACCGACTTCCACGCCAATGACATCGTTACTGGTATAAATGCGAAAGAGTGGGCTGTTAAATCGATTCGCTAAATCATCGCGAAAGGATTTATGTTCGCTGGCAATGACAACCGCACACGGTAAACCAGCAGCCACTTCACGCGCAAAAGAAGGTCCTGATAACACAGCGAATGGATGTTCTTTGCCGAGTACTTCTAGTGTGACATCGCTGAATAATTGGCAAGTGTCAGTATCCAATCCTTTAGCAGCGCAAATGATGCGTTGATGGGGGAGTAGTAATGGTTTTAATAATGTAAGCGTATGACGAAATCCAGCAGAAGGAATGACGACGAGAATGTCATCCACTTCTTTGATGGCCTCTCTGAGATCATCCATGGGATGAATGGTTTCTGGCAGGATAAAGCCTGGCATAAACCGATTATTGGCTCGCTCTTTCTGCATGGCATCAATTTCGGATTTATCTATGCTCCACATTCTGACGGTTTGATTGCGACGCGCTAGATAGAGTGCAAGAGCAGTGCCCCAGGAACCGGCACCTAATATCGTAATGGGTTTAAGTGGTTCACTGCTCATGAAAATATCCTCTTAATTTGCTTTCGCGCCTTCTTTACCTTTCTCCATATGCTGCGCATAGAGTGCATCAAAGTTGACGGGGGCTAAAATTAATTGTGGAAAGCCACCACGAACAACGGTATCGGATACGACTTCGCGAGCATAAGGAAATAAAATGTTGGGGCAGAAGCTGCCTAACATTTGATGTAATTGATCATTCGGAAATCCCTTGACCACGAAAACGCCTGCTTGATGAACTTCAATGAGGAAAGCTGTTTTTTTATTACTGTTTACCGTCGCCGTAATGGATAAGACGACTTCATGTAGATCGTCCTGAATTTTATTGCTCTTGGTTTCAAGATTTAAGGAAACTTCTGGTTTCCATTCTTCGGTAAACGTGTGTGGTGTATTCGGCGCTTCAAAAGAAAGGTCTTTCACAAAAATGCGCTGAATTTCAAAATGAGGTGCATTCGTATCTTTGATATCGTTACTGGATTGCATGAACTAGCCCTTTTAAGTTACGGTTTTAATAAGCCATCGAGTTTACCTGACTTTGCCAATGCAGCAAGATCATCGTAACCACCAATGGATTGATCATTGATAAAAATTTGTGGGACCGTACGACGGTTAGAAAGACGCATCATTTCTTCTTTTTTACTATCATCAAGGTCTATACGGATTTCTTCATAAGCAATGTGTCGTTGTGATAATAATTCTTTTGCCATGTGGCAATAAGGACAATTATCTTTAGTGTAAACCATTACTTTAGCCACGCTTAATCTCCTACTACTGGCATGTTTGCTTCATTCCAGGCTCGCATGCCGCCACTCAATGAATAGGCATTATAACCACGTTTTAATAATAACGCGGCTAATTTTTGCGATTCATGCGAGGCATTAGCGACAATAATAATAGGACGGGCTTTGAATTTTTGCAGCTTGTTGGGTTGTTCTTGAATGTCTTTGTAGTTCATGGATTGCGCATCAATGATATGACTTTTGCGATAAATCTCATTCTGTCTAATATCAATCACAATCGCGTTTTCGCGGTTCATTAATCGTGTGACTTCGGCTGGGCTTATACTAAATACATTGCGTTTTGCGCGAATGAGCTCAACTAACATCACCAGAATAAAGATGGCAATTGTCGCTGCGCTTAAATAAGGGTGATGGGTCATGAATACGGTCAAATCTTGCATGGGTTTACCTTCATCAAAAAATCATTAAGAGGCGTAATCTATAGGGTCTAGTCGTTTAGGGCAATAGGCTTATCCATTTCGTGCTGCACACCAGACATCTATCCGTGTCGCACCCTTTTTGTTGAGTAAGTGTGCGCATTCCATGACGGTATGCCCAGTCGTCATGACATCATCTACTAAGGCAATGGTTAAGCCTTGGTAATTTTGTGAGCTTGAGAAAGCACCAGTGATATTGTTTTTGCGAAGATGGGCTGATAATCCGCTTTGTGCAATGGTTTTTTTGTTACGTGTAACGCCATGGTAGTCAATCGGTATGGATAAGGCCTTTGCAATTGGTTTAGCTATTTCTACCGCTTGATTAAAACCGCGTTCCCGCACGCGTTTGAAATGTAAGGGGATAGGAATAATGAGATCAGGAAGTGGTTGATCAAGATACCAGGATGTTTGAATTTGCTTTGCCATACGCTTGCCTAATGTTTTGGCATAGCATAATTCACCTTGAAATTTTAACTTTGCAATCAGTCGGTTGATGGGTGGTTTATAAGGAAATAAGGCATGCGTTACCGTAAAAGCAGGTGGATTTTTAAGACAAGCGCCACAAGTGAGTGTGGAGGTGGCAGTTAAAAATCGCGCACATTGTTGACAATGTCTGGGTAATATAGGCAAACTTTGCTCGCAATCCTCACAAATCGCAGACGTATGCGATGATGGGTAGCCACATAATATGCATAACTGAGTAAAACAGCGCATGAGTATTTTAAAAAACATGGTTTGGTCTCCGGTTGATTATAGAGCGGTTTCAGTGCTCGCTCGTGAAGTCGGGATGGAAATGATTTCACGATTGGACTGGATGAGCTTGCAGCCTAAAGTGATAGTCGATTTAGGGGGTGGGACGGGTGAGATGAGTGGAGAATTACAGAAGCGTTATCAAGACGCAGAGGTTATCACACTCGATAGTTCAGAAGATATGGTGAAAGCTGCAAAACAATTTGCGCCATCGCTTTCTTGTGTGTGTGGCGATGCATTATCGCTTCCTTTTTTAGATCATTCTGTTGATATGATATTTGCTAATCTTCTGATTCCTTGGGAAGAAAATGTAGACAGTTTATTGCGTGAATGCAATCGTGTGTTGACTAAAGATGGGTTGATTTTATTTTCTGCTTTGGGTCTTGATACCTTAAAAGAATGGGGAACTATAAAATTAAAACAATGCGTGATACCACATTTTATTGATATGCATGATGTCGGTGATTTGATGTTGCAAGTCTTTGCTGATCCCGTATTGGATGTGGATTATTATACGATGACTTATCGTGATCCATCATCGTTATTGAGTGAATTACAGAAAACAGGAATGATAGATGCTATACCGCATGATCATGAAGAAGTGACGCGGGAAGTCACTTATGAGGTGATATTTGCTCATGCGTTTAAGAAAGAACAAAGTGAAACAGCGAGTGCTTCTAGTGATGGAATTGTGCGTGTGCCATTGTCACATTTGAGGCGGCAGTTACGATGATGAGCTTAATTTTTTTAAACGCGATACCTCTTCAGCCATGGTATTCATAGCGGATGCGAGTGCTTGCATTTTTTCAGAAATCAGTTGAAATTTCATTTCAAGATTTTCAGTAGAAGGGTCGGGTGTATCGCTTAAATCAGTCAATATTTCATTCTTAATATCAGTGAGTTCTATCATAATCTTATCGATAAGCGATGTGTTTTTATCCACTTTATTGTATTGCTCTAGCATTATTTTTTTTAATTTTTCTGTCGTAAGAGGATCAATATTTTGTTTTTGTAACACTTGCAGAAGCGATTCTTTTGCTTCATTCCTCTGTGAAATGAGCGAGGATTGGGTGGCGGATAAATCAATTTCTTTTATTCTTTTTATGATGTTTGCATACGCATTGAGTCTGTTTATTTCTTCTTTTATCATCTTACTTTTTGCCAGCAATTGATTGAGACTTCTTTTAAGTTCTTGATTTTTTTGATCTAATTCAGGCAGATCTGGTTGTTCTTTGGGGTGTAAAACGTAATGATTGATAGCAATATCAATCTGCGATTTGTGATCTACCATTTGATGTAAAATGGTATTTGCATCTCGAATATCCGCTTCAATTTTATCAGCAGATGACTTTATATTGTTAGTTAGTGAAGGCGAATTCTCATCAATATTCGCATTTAAAAAATCAAATAATTGTTTAGATGTCGATATATATTTCTTAATTAACGCATGATTATGATTGCCCATGTTCAGTATTTCAATGCTGCCTTCTTTGATTTTTTGTAAGTCAGTAGACGGTTTTTCCACGGGAGTTGTTGTTGGTTGATAATCAAGATTGTTTATTTGAAGCATTTTTTTGTATTGATTAACAAGGCGCAAGAGGTTTTCTTTTTGCGATTTACAAAAATCATCTACCACTTTTTTATATTGAAGCGCACTGTTTGAAAATTTAAATTGAAAGCTTCTGGGAACCGGTATGCGAGTAATCTGTGTCATTTCCTGATGGGCGTATTCGGCATCTTGTTTGAAAATCACAGCGAGTTTTTCATTAAGTTGACTCAATTGTTTCATGACAATTTTTAATTCGGGCGACTCTTCTGTCCAGGAAGTATTGCATTTTTGTAACAAACCAGGATGATCTTTTTGATCATTCGAAATGATTTCTTGTAAGCTTTCTAACGATAATTTTTCGAGATTTTTTTCAGTATCATTGAGATTATTTAATGTATTTTCTTCAGAAAGTGTCGCAATGCCAGAAAATTTTCTATTAAAATCAAGGCGTAACGCGTTTTTGAGTGGGAGAGCGGCATCGCGATTTTTCTGTAATATGAGGTCAGAAAATTGCTGGGCAGCGTCGTAAAGTGATTGAATAACTATCCGTTTAAATAGCGTCAGCGTCTCCATTTTTTTTGTAATGCGTTCAGATATTTCATTTGCTTCCGTGGAAAATTTTTCATAAACAGGCGTAATTTCCTTTAATTTATGTATCATATTTTCGGATGAAGCTTTTGTTGAAGGCTTTGCTATTTCTTCTTGCAAGGATTTAATCGTGGTTTCAGTGAGATTTTTTATTTCTTTTTTTGCAAGTAAGATATCAGATAGAACATCGGTTGCTTTATCTTGCGGTAATTCTCGCATCATGATTTCAGGACTATTTTTTTTCGCTGCTTCTTTTGGCATTGCTATTTTTTCAAGCGTTATTTTTTTTCTCGCTTCATTTTCAAATAACGGTAGTCTGCTATTTATCTTATTTATTAAATCATTATTTAATTTGAACTGAGCAGGTAGTTGATTGATATCTGTAATGGTAATTCTTTCGTTAGCATAGGCTTGTTGCGAGATAATTACACTCAATGCATCATCCATTAAAAGTCCATCGGTGCAAAATAATAAGTAATGATGTTCGTCTGATTGAATCATGCGTTTGATGTAAAAATTCTTTTTTGTTTGTTCATGAGAGAGAGTGGCTGCAATGCTGTCGCAAGTTAGACGAATAAAATGCTCTTCTTGTTGTTTAGAGGGCAGAGGTGTGATGAGTTCGAATGCTTTATTATCGAAGTAAACATTTAATGTGATATCCGTACCTGCCTTAGTATATTTGCATTGCGCTGCTTTCATGATTGCTTCCTTTCTTTATCTATCTTACATAGCTTAGCTTAAGGTAGTATAGCTTCATGAGAATGACGAAATCACTTTTTATTGGTGTAGACGGCGGCGCGACTAAGTGCATAGTCCGCGTTGAAGATGAGGCAGGGCAATTGTTAGGTCGAGAGACTAGCGGTCCTGCGAATATTCGTCTTTCCGTTTCAAAAGCTTGGGCATCTATTTATTCGGCCTTAGACATTATTTTAAAACCATTGAATATTAAACTAGGTGATCCCGCTTACCATTGGTATGCCGGCATGGGTCTTGCGGGTTGTGAGCTTTCTTCTGCTTACGAATCTTTTTTATCGACAAAACATTCGTTTAATCAATTAGTCATTTCTTCCGATGCGCATACGGCTTGTCTTGGTGCGCATGCGGGCAGTGATGGAGCTGTGATTATTATTGGCACGGGTACGGTTGGGTTTCAGGTTGTTGCTCATCAGGCGACTAAAGTGGGTGGATGGGGATTCCCACACGATGATGAAGGCGGTGGTGCATCGCTCGGTTTAGAAGCGGTGAAAGTGACTTTGCAAGCCTTAGATGGTCGTCTTCCTTTTTCCGGTTTAGCGAATTTGATTTATGCTAGATTTGATCATCATTTGGAACGATTTGTGAATTGGGTAAATCATGCTAATTCCACTGCGTTTGCAGAACTTGCACCGCTAGTGATTCAGCAATATCAGGCAGGTGATGCGGTTGCGATAAACATCATGCAAGAGGCAGCGAATGCCATCAATGGTTTAGGCGATACTTTACAAGCGGCACAACCCGATCAGCAAGCGATGTTACCGTGTGCGTTAATCGGTGGTGTTGCGCCTTTTATACAGCCATTATTAAACGTTTCACTTCGTGAGCGACTGGTGCCTAGTCAATTAACGCCCGATGCGGGTGCGATTCTATTGGTGAAGGATTATCTCGCCAAGGGTAAAAAATGAATAAAATATCCGCCATTCAAATGACATCGACTTCATCTGTTGTAGACAATCTTACTAGTGTTGAATCTTTAATAAAAATAGCGGTTGATCAGGGTTCAAGTTTAGTGGTTCTTCCTGAAATGTTTCCTATTGCTGGTTTAGAAACAGCAGATAAAGTAAACATTAGCGAGCAATATGGCAGTGGTTTGATTCAAGATTTTTTATCTCATCAATCCAAAGAAAATAAACTTTGGATAATAGG
>Ga0207089_1089_pt1 | contig 16554 bp, 11 predicted proteins | sample Alteio_BWMinHeat_49_FD_153571 | JGI IMG/M metagenome (GOLD analysis project Ga0207089, IMG submission 153571) | Enriched cells from forest soil in Barre Woods Harvard Forest LTER site, Petersham, Massachusetts, United States -... | ecosystem: Environmental > Terrestrial > Soil > Temperate forest >...
GCACGGTTATCGTCAAAGGCAATAGCACGGTAAATCAAACCATTGGTGCAACGAAAAGCATATTTGAATTCGATATTGATGGGCCAGGAATTATCGTCAACTTTGACGGCAATGCGAACATTGCTAACGGCAATCTTAATTTTACCAATACCTCCGATAATGCAACCACTTTAAACATTGGCAACAATGTTACAGTGAATGCGACCATAGACAATTTAACTATCAATCCCAGCGTGGGGAATGTGCAATTTTTTGGCAATGGCACTATCACCGGTAATGTTGGTCCAACTGCAAAAATCAATGAAATTAATTTTCTGGGTGCCAATAGCTTAGATACCTTCAATGGCGCTACCATTGATGCGACCAGCATTAGCTTCCTCAATGCCTCAACGCCAACCACCACCGCCAGTTTTACCAACCCCAATGTCACTATCACCGGGATCATTGATAATCTGACGGGAACCCCGGGGAATGGCGCATTGCGCTTTACCGGAAACGGCGGTACTGCAACCGTGGTTGATACCGTCGGTGCTACAAATCCTTTGAACACGATTACGGTGCAAGGCAATAATGAATTGGTTGATTTTAGATCCGCGGTTAACGCCGATCATGTTATTTTTGCGTTCGGCGCCAATGCTAACAGCATCACGCAATTTGATAAAACATTGAATACGCAAACCATTGATAATACGACCGGCACACCTGATATTGGTACGGTTATATTTAGAGGGGCTACCACCGTTAGCAGCACCATTGGCGCATCGAATTCAATTCATAAGATAAATATTGATAGCGCGAATATTCCCGTATTTGTTGGTGGTAACATTAACGTTGGCTCAGGCAATCTGAATTTCTCTGGCGCTGCCACAGGCGCAACCTCATTAACGCTGGCTGACACAGTGAAAGTGACGGGCAACATTGCTAATATCGCCGCCCCCAATGTCGGCACGTTAATTTTTCAAGGCAATGGCGAAGTGACCGGCACCATTGGCGCACCAGGCGCATCATTGAATTTGATCAATTTAAATGGTCCTGTCGGCAGTGTCGTCAAGCTAGATAACGGTGCCGGGGGCTAAGAAATTAATGGTATTTAATTGGAGCGCATTTGTTCCGACGTTCCCAGTGATCTTTCCGGTGCCATTAAATTGTAATATACCTGTATTGGGATTAATCGTTGTAACAGTGCCGGTGATGGTATCATTATTGCCTAACGTTAAGCTGTTATTTCCGTTAAATTGTACCCCGGCAGCATTACTGACAAAAATATTGCCATTAATCGTGGTCGGACCATTGGCGGCAACTCTCATGAAAGAAAAAGGAATGGCACTGGTGCCAATATTCCCATTGATAGTGGCCACATTAAAAGCATTGACAAAATCTACGCCGGCGGTTTGAGCCATTAAATTTCCAGTTAACACCATCGCTGCGTTGTTAAGCAAGATAGTAGAACCAGCGACGCCATTATCACCGATGGTAATTGTTTGTGCGCTTACCGGATTGCCATCAAATTCCAGAGTTGCACTCGCATCCAAATTCACCATATTGGCAGTAATGGAGACCAGCGAATTACCGTTACTTCCCACGGGGCCAGTGATTCGTCCATTACCATCAAACACCAACATACCGGTGTTGTTGGTATTGGTGTTCACACCGCCGGTAATGACCACGGGATCTAAAGTAAGCGTTAAGGTATTGTTGCCTTGAAAAACTGTGGTTGTGGCAAAAATACTGCCGGAAAAAGTCACGTTTCCATTGCCAACATCAAATGTTCCAAAGGCATTCGTAGCCGAACCCAGTTGTGGTGTCGTAATGGTGGTGTTGCCCGTCGCGGAAATTTCGAGCGTATCTATTCCATTATTGACTGTGAGAATGCCGCCAGGAGATTGTACGGTCAGGCCACCTAAAGGCGGAGCGAGGTTTAAAGTGGTACCACCGACCCCAGAAACCTCGGTAGAGGATACATTAATGGTATTTCCTTGGATCTCGATGGTTCGATTGGAAAGACCCGTTGTGTTTAGCTGCAGCAATATACTGGGCGTTACAGTATTGGAAGCGCCAATATCAGCATTGCTGCCTGGGCCATTGGTCAGCGAGCCGCCACCTTGAAATTGTAAAACATCTCCGGTGTTATTGCCGGGATTGTCCACTTGCCCATTAACGGTAATACCATCTCCCAACGAGAATGTATCATTATTATTGCCAAAAATAAGGCCTGGGGTTGTTAAAGCAACCTGATTATTTCCCAGAAAGACATTGTTTTGAAATGTTACGGTGATCCCTGAGTTAAGGGTTTCGATTTCTTCTATGGGATTGGTATAACCGATCACGCCTTGAACAGTATTTGTTGCTGAAAAGGTGATGCTATTGGTGCAAGCAGCGCCACAGCCGGGATTGCCATTATTGTTATCGATGGCGACAGGTGTCCCTGAGATCGTAGAACAACCAAAACTTGCCGTGGTATCCACGTCCATCGTATTTAAAGTGTTGATGATGTTGTAACCGGTAGTACTTGGCACCGAAGCGGTATCATTCGTTGCAATATTGGTGAGCGCACCGCCGCCACTGCCTGCGCATGCCGCTGATGCAGTCGTGGAAGGAAATAAACAAAAAACGGTCGACGCAAGCACAGCTTGAGCGAGCAAAGCTTTTTTATTGTTGCGGCGAAGCGTCATAAGGTCATTCCCTGACTCAAATTTAACTTACTTCGTTGGCGTGAGATCCCATTAGTAAATTAAAAAAGTTATAAAGTAAACATGGACGCGCAATCATGCCAATTTTCTGGATCTCATTTACGTATAAAGGTGTAAATGCTGTTTTGCAAATAAGGTAGTTAGAGAAATTTAGGGAGTTTATTTGCTAAATTAACGAATGCGCAAAGTGCGCGAGATCCTCAAAACACGGAACATCTACAAGCGCCTGTGCATGTTGTTGTTGCGTTTTTTTGCCATTGCCGGTGAGCACCAGCACGGGTTGGCACCCTGCGGCTTGTGCAGCTTGAATGTCGCGCCAAGAATCCCCTACGGCTTGCACACCGGTTAAGGAAATAGCATAAAACTGCGCAATTTGTTGAAATAATCCAGGTAAAGGTTTGCGACAATCGCACGTGTCTTGCGGGCCATGCGGACAATAAAAAATGTGATCAATACTGCCACCAGCGGCATTCACGGTAGCTAACATTTTTGCGTGGATCTTTTCTAACATTCCTTGGTCATATAATCCACGCGCAATTCCCGATTGATTGGTTGCCACCACAATTTTATAACCGCGCGCGCTCAGTTGTGCAATCGCTTCGACACTGCCAGGCAGCGGGCGCCACTCTTCCGGAGATTTAATAAAATCGGGGGAATCTTCATTAATCACCCCATCGCGATCTAAAATAATCAGTTTTGTCATAATGCCAGTTTGGAAATATCAGCAATTTTCATGAATAACGCATACAGGTGACACAACAAATTAATGCGATTTTTACGCAAGGTTTCATCTTCGGTCATCACCATCACTTCATCAAAGAACGCATCGGCCGGTTTTTGTAACCGCGCCAGGGCAATCAACGCTTCTTGATATTGCGCGTTGGCGAGCAAGGGTGCAGTGATCCCTTTGAGCTGTTCAATGGCTTCATACAAGGCTAATTCAGCGGTTTCGACGCAAAGATTAGGATAAATTTCCGGCAGTCGTTGTAAACTAAAAATAATGCCATTTTTTTGCAAAATATTGCGTACCCGTTTATTGGCAGCAGCGAGATTTTGCGCCTCGGGCAAAGTTTGAAAATGATCCACCGCGCGTGCGCGTAAGCTGCAATCATAAGGTTGGGTGGGATTGTTGGCCATCACCGCATCTAAGGTTTGTACACTTAACCCTTGCTCGAAGAAAAAAGCGCGAAAACGTTCAAAACAAAAACTAACGACTTGTGGCACCACTTGATCATCAATGATATTGCCATAGCCATGACGCGCCATTTGACATAAGTGTTCGAGATCTAATGGCAAGGCATTTTCAACTAAAATACGAATAATGCCTAACGCTTGACGACGTAATCCAAACGGATCTTTATCACCGGTGGGCATTTGGCCAATCCCAAAAATGCCGATCAGCGAATCTAAACGATCCGCTAAAGCTAAAGCAATGCCAGTTTGCGTGCGCGGTAAAATGTCTTTGGCAAACCGCGGCAAATAACTTTCGCGGATAGCCACCGCCACTTCTTCAGGCTCACCATCGTTAAGCGCATAATAATAGCCCATGATGCCTTGGAGTTCCGGAAACTCAAATACCATTTCGGTGAGCAGATCGGCTTTGCACAATTTGCCAGCACGTTCGGCATATTGCGCTGGGGCTTGTAACAATTTGGCGATTTGGCTTGCCAATTTAGACACGCGATGACATTTTTCGTAAAGTGTTCCTAATTTTTTCTGAAAGATCATATTTTTGAGTCGCTCCAGCCGTGAGGCGAGCGGCGTTTTGCGATCTTGATCATAAAAAAACTTGGCATCGGCCAATCGAGCGTGCATTACCCGTTCATTGCCTTGAATAATATGGGTGGGCGGATGAGCATCGGTGTTGCTAATTAAAATAAAGATCGGCAACAGTTTATTGCTGACGCTTTGCATGGCAAAACATTTTTGATGATTTTGCATGGAAGAAATCAGCGCTTCTTGTGGCACCTCTAAAAAAGCTTTATCAAAATGTGCATACAAGGGCACTGGCCACTCGACAAGCCCAGTTACTTGCTCTAGCAGTTCAGGTTCAATCAGCGCATGACCACTGTTTTTTTCTGCTAATTTATGAATGGCTTTGGCAATGATCTCTTTTCTTTCTGCATGATCGGCGATGACTTTAGCATCATGTAACAGGTTAAGATAATTATCGGCATGGGTAATAGTGAGCGCTTGTGGCGCATGAAAGCGATGACCATGGGTGGTGTTACTTGCGGTAAGATTAAACACTTTAATAGGTATGGCTTTTGTACCATGCACCACCGTTAACCAATGAATGGGGCGTAAAAATTCCACCGCGCCTTCACCCCAGCGCATACGCTTTCCTGGGATGGCATTGAGCGCATTTTCTACCACTGAGGGCAGCAGTTGTTGCAAAGTTTGACCGCTTTGTTTTTGCTCATACACCAAGTATGTGCCTTGGGGAGTTTCCAGTTGCCGCAATTGCTCGATTTCAACTTTGCAGCTTCTGGCAAAGCCTTGTGTGGCAGGGGTTGGATTGCCTTTGGCATCAAACGCGGAAGCTAAAGCGGGGCCGCGTTTTTGGATCATGCGTGCCGGTTGTTCACTTGGCACTTGATATAAACGTGCGGCAATTCTTCTGGGGGTGACAAAATGTTCGACTTGACTGGTCGATACCCCCAACTCTTTAAACGATTGGCTGATACTTTGCGCAAAAGTAATCGCATACTTTTCTAAATGTTGCGGTGGCAATTCTTCCGTGCCAACTTCAATTAATAACGTTGCTTCCGTACTCATCATGATTTTCTCGAATTATTTTTGCAATGAAACTTTGACTTGGGGCGCATTGGTATTATCGACCGTGGTTAACACCGAGGTGTCGTGTTGCGCTGATTTTAACAGCGGAAAACCTAATTTTTCCCGCGCAGCGTAATATAATTGTGCCACATCGCGCGCTAAAGTACGTACCCGTAAAATGTAACGTTGCCGTTCAGTGACCGCAATCGCACTTCGGGCATCTAGCAAGTTAAACGTATGCGAGGCTTTGAGCACCATTTCATAGGCCGGTAACGGTAAATTCGCTTCAATTAATTTTTGGCATTCATGTTCATAATCATCAAAATGGGCAAACAACATTTTGGTGGTGGCAATTTCAAAATTATAAGTCGACATTTCTACTTCATTTTGATGAAACACATCGCCATAAGTGACATTGCCTTTGGGGCTTTGTACCCACACAATGTCAAACATGCTGTCTTTGTTTTGAATATGCATGGCTAAACGCTCTAAACCATAGGCTAATTCACCCATGACGGGTTTACATTCTAAACCGCCGGCTTGTTGAAAATAGGTAAATTGAATAATTTCCATGCCATTGAGCCACACTTCCCAGCCTAATCCCCAAGCCCCTAAGGTGGGCGATTCCCAATTATCTTCGACAAAACGAATATCATTTTCTAAGGGATCAATCCCGATGGCACATAATGAATCGATACATAATTGTTGGATCTCAAGCGGAGAGGGTTTAAGTACCACTTGATATTGGTGAAACAGTTGGGTGCGATTCGGATTATCGCCATAACGGCCATCAGTGGGGCGGCGTGACGGTTGCACGTGCGCTGCAAACCACGGTTCCGGGCCAATGGCACGCAAGAATGTGGTTGGATGAAACGTACCGGCACCGACTTCCATATCCAAAGGTTGCAAAATCACGCACCCCTGCGCTGCCCAAAATTCATGTAAGGCATGAATAATGTCGGAAAAGGTATAAGGTTTTGAAGGGTTATTTATAGTCATTCCTGCAGTATACACTGCAAGGAACAACCTAGGTAGTTGGGGGAGAAGGAAAAACGCTCGATTTTTATAACTTATTGATATTTATTATAATTTTTAAATTTTCCAAAAATAATCCCAAAAATGCGACGCAAATACGCCGCAAATGCGACGCAAAGTTTTGCTTTTTTTGAGGATGGCGAGTATAATCAAACCCATAAACAGGCATTTGGATATTACTTATGAACAGCGATGATTATCTCAAGTTAAAAATACAAGAAGGTGAGGGATATAAAGTTGAGTATAAAGAAAAAATCGCTAATCTCGATCGTGAGATAGTCGCTTTTGCCAATGCGGCTGGCGGAGAAATTTTCCTTGGGGTAGATGATAATGGCGAGGTAAAAGGAATTGACATAACCAATGCTTTGCAAAGTCAAATTGTGGATATTGCGCGTAATTGTGATCCCAGTATTCAAATCCATTTGAAAAAGTGTTCCAATGAAAATGTATTGATTGTTCAAATTGATGAAGGACAAAATAAGCCTTATAAATGTAAAGATGGCTTTTTTCTCCGTGTTGGTCCCAATTCGCAAAAATTAAAACGTGATGAAATAATACAATTTATTAATAATGTTGGAAAAATTCATTTTGATGAAACAATAAACAGAAAATTTCAGTATTCGAAGGATTTTTCACAGGAAGCATTTCATCATTACCTAAAACATTGCGGGCTTGAGTTAAAAAACAGGACCGAAGATATTTTGCTCAGTTTAAACTTAGCAGATAAAACCAACGCTTCATTGCAAATGACCAATGCGGGGGTATTATTTTTTGCCCAAGGACCTCAAACTTTTTTTCCTGAAGCCTATGTGACAGCGGTGAGATATCAAACCAATGATCGTTTTTCTATCATCGACAAAAAAGATTTTTTTGGCTCACCCATAACACAAATAGAAGAGAGTTTGGCTTTTGTGCTAAGGCACATGAACGTTGCTGCACACTTTGATAAAAAAGCAGTTGCTACAAGACAAGACATTTATGATTATCCTCCCATCGCTATCCGCGAAGCTATCATTAATGCGATAACGCATCGTGATTATCTATATGATGGTGCACATATTTATATTCATATGTATCCTGAATATATAGATATTGAAAATCCTGGTGGTCTTTATCATGGGCTAACCTTGGAAGATTTAGGTCATCGTAGTGTCAGACGTAATCGATTGATAGCGGATATATTACATCGGGCACGTTATATTGAACGTGTAGGCAGTGGTTTTGATCGTATGAAAATAGCCCTTGAAGAAAATAAAAATCCTCCCTTTGAGGTAATGGCAACCAATTTCTTTAATATTCGTTTCTTTAAACGTGCCCCGGATTTTAATTTGCAAAAATTAACGTCGCGTCAATTAGCGATGTATTATCTTTTACTAGAACATAAAAAAATGAGTAAAAAAGAGATCGCGCTGGCGCTTAAAGTAAGTGAAGATACAGCCATTAGAGAATTAAGGATCTTGATAAAAAATGGATTGATAAAAAAAGAAGGCGAAGGCAAAGCCACCCGATATTTCTTTATTGATCAAGGAAATTAAGCTGTTAGTCATCTATAATGGCATTTTGTTTACTTTTTTCGATAGTTGAAGTTCTTTTTCTGCAAGATCAGCTTGCTGCGATTGTTCTGACTTTTTAATCAATTTGCATGCTCCCACGAGATATACTTGTTGTACGTCTACCGGTGTGTCTGAATTTTTATTTGCCAGCATTAAAGATTGCAAGCTTTGCATTAAGACAATCATCGCATCCCAGGAACCTTCGCTTTGCGGAGCAGGTTTTTTTTTCAATTGTGCCACCACTTTTTGTTTAATATAAGCCATGAGCAGCTCGGGTTTAGTATCAATATATTGTATGACGCGATTATATTCGCTGTTGGGATCGAATTTATCTAAGCTGGTACGCAATACAATGCTTGGGTAACCAAAAGCAAGTAAAATCAGATTGACAAAGATAGTAGCAATACGGCCGTTACAATTGGGGAAGGGATGAATATCGGTAAATTCTCTAAACGCCCAAGCAGCTACTTCCGCCACTTGATCTAATGAACCATCACATAATTGCAGTTTTTTAAGCAGTTTTGTCGCAAAGTCTTCCATCGCTTGCGGAACTTTCTCGGGGGGCATGCAGATTTTACACACTTTGCTGACGATGCCTAATTCTTTGGGGGTTAATAGGCCAAGGTGTTGTGCATAAGCTAATTTGAGAAACATCATCCGGATTTCTGAATGTTTGTCATTTTTGTCCAGTTCATATTCGGGAACAATAACTTTAGGATTATTTTTATATTTCGCTAAAATTTCAGGAAAATCTTGCGCTAATTTTCTACTTTCTGCGGAATTCCCATAATATTCTTTAAATAAAGGGCGCAGGTCTTTTTTTCGTATAAGCGCAGTGGCCAAATCAAAAAAGAAACGGGTACTTTTATGCCAACGGAAAACGGTTGTTTTTGCATATTCACCCGCCGGACTAAGTAATTCTGAAAAAACGGTTTTTCCTGCCAAGGCATGCAATGCTTTAATCCACGCAATCAGTTGTAAATGGGAGATATTGGCTAAATTGTCGCGGTGAAAATGCGGGACAATTTCTTTATCAGCAAATGCCAACGCCGCTTTGAGATCCGTCACTTGCGACACGCGATGCATAAACGCAGGCATGGTATCTTGGTCTTCCTCTGTTATATTTATCGCATTTTCCGGGAGAAATTCATTAATAATATCAGGATCAAAATGAGATTGTGAAGCGCCAGATTGCATAGGGTACTCTACCATATATACTATGAAATGCTGCAATTCTATCATTAAAGGCAATAGCGCACCACAAAAACTTGTTCTTTGGCAGCACACTTTGTTATCATAGGTGCCAATTTTCATTAATCAATTAGGAGCTGATATGCAACTTGGTCCACCCAGAGTTCCCGAACCACCATTAGAAACCTTATTTGAAATTTTTGCTGAGCAGATTGTTCAGGCCATTTGGGTCAATCAAAGTGTAAATACGCCAGTTGATCAGACGCCTCCAGGTACGTTACAACTCGCCATAACATTGCAAACCTTGCAAAGAGGGCAAAATCCCGCGGATTATTTATCGCTGGCGCAACAGTTGGTGGCTTGTGGTGAAAACGTAATTGCCAATCAGACAGAGGAACCCGTCGCTATACCCGCTGGTTCTGCTTCGGCCTCATCAAAAGTGCTGCATCGATCTAACGCGATGTCAGATTTTTCGCAATTTCTGGGGGATTTTCCGCCAGTAGCGGAGCCCGTTATTGTTCCTCAGGCTATTCCTGCTGCTGCACTGACCCCTCAATTAGCTAATGTGGTTAACCTAGGCAGAAAAAGGCTTAGAGGCAAAAACGAAAATATTCAGGAAGATGAAGAAGACTTGAAAGGACGACGTTTTCCAGTCGATAACTAATGATAAACGTGTAAATAAACTTATCTCAATTTTATTCTACCCTAAATTAGTGAACTTATACCCCTTTTTATGGTCATTATTATAGGTTAGTAACAAAATGGGCTAGCGTTTATGATTGGTAAATCCGCAGAAAATGAATTTTATCCCATCCCAGATACAGTTGTAGCCGACGATCCTAATAATCCTGGCAAGAAGATTGTATTTACATGCGAGAAAATAATAGATGCGAGTGGCAAAGAAGTCATAAGCGAGTTTGGCCGCGGAGGAATGGGTTGGGTCATCCGTGCGCGCGATCCTAATGGTAAATTGGTAGCGATTCGATTTCCGCAAACGGAGGTGGAAAAACGCGAAAAGCAGATGGCTCGCGAAGTTAGTATATATCACGTTTCGGGAGAATTGCTTGGAGAGGTAAAACCCAATGCACAAGATCCCCGTCATATTGCGGTAGTTGAAGCGGTTCCGGGACGAATGTTAGGGGGCGTAGCGTATCATACAGAACAACTTCCCGAATTTAAGGGCAAAGATGAGAAGGGTAAAGATATTATTAATTTAAGGGATGTTCAAAGAAAAGATCCCTTTACATTAGAAGAGAAAAAAGCCTTCACTTATGCTTTATTAAAACAAGTGTATGGCAGAATGCAACTCCATGGCATCGTCCATTGTGATTTAAAACCAGATAATATCATGGTTCATAAGGCTACCCGAACGGGTAAAGCGGTCGATATGGGAGAAGCCTTTCGGCTGCAAGACCCATTTCAAAATCGACAACCCCATTTTGTAGCAGCAGGGGACGTGTATAGTCCCCCGGAAATTCGTGGTAAAGGGACCTGGCGCGAGGGTGTTCCAGATGAAAACAATTTTCGTACAGATATGTATTGTTTAGGCATGGTTTTAGCTGATATATGGAGTGATGCAAATTTTGTCGATGGTACAAGGGACTCGGCAGTTGATCCTAAAACGGCGTTACCCGATATCTTTGATCCTACTCGCCCACGGCCAGCAGGTATGCCAGAGGATGTATTGCAAATCATACAGGCGCTCACCGCACAGGATCCGAAGGATGCCCCAGCAAATATTGGTGTAGCAGTATTATCGGTTAAACAAAATTTATCTCCTGAATTAGCAAGTATTTATAATGCACAAAATGCGCTAGAGGAAATAAAAGGAAAATTATTAGTCGATCTCAAAAAAGATAAAAGATTTTCTAAAGATTATGCTGGCAATTCAAAAGGTTATGGAGAAATAGCTGAAAATAATCGTAAAGCTCAACAATTTCATAATTTCATCACCGCTAATTTTAATGGATTAAACAATGTTAAAGCTAATATAAACAGAGCATTTGATCAAAAATTAGCAGATCTGGCCGGACAGAAAGAGGTTTCTCCAGAAGATGAAAAATTCTTGCTTGAACTTGCTAATAATACCAATCTTTCTCCGATAAAAAAAATGGAAGCGCTATCTGGGTATATCAAAATGAAGATGGATAATAATCCTCCCCCGTTACTCGCCGTATTAGAAGGGAAACGTGATTTAGCGACCATCAGAGCCCAAATGCAACGCATAGTTGAATCTCGACCCGAGAGTGCAGATGCAAAATACATTGTTGAGAATCAATTGATGGAAAATATTGATAGGCACTGTAAAACTTGGTCTGATCACATCAACAAAGAAAGAACAGCTAAATTAAATGAATATCCTGAGGCAGTAAAAACCATAGTTAAAGAATTAAGCGTCATGGCAGATGCACATCGAATACAAAGCACATCCTTAACCGTAGCTTTTTCAGCGGGAGGCATGGGGGCAAGCGGTCATAAACTAGATCCCACGGGCCAAGTGATTTACCAGGCTTTCAATGAGTTAAAAAATGTCAATGAAGCGGGTTTATCCTATCCTAATCTTCCGGCACCGGCAGTTGAGGCGGCGCTGGGTGTAACACGAAAGGCATTAGAAGAAAAATTGGATGAAAATAAAGAAAAAATCCGAAGATTGCAAACGCCGAGTGAAATGAGAAAAGAGCGAGAGGAGCAAAAAGAGCTTGAAGCAAAAATGAGAGTAGAAGCTAGAAGAGGTGGGAATGAATCTCCAGATTCGAAGATAATTGATAAGGATGTCAAAAAAGATGTAAAAGAAAATGAGGGGAAAGAATTAGAAGAAGAACATAAAGAAGACAAAAAGGAAGATAAAAAAGAAAAAGAGGAGGATAAAAGAAAATTAAGAGTAGGAAGTTCGCCTTTTAAACAAAAAATAGAACGTAAAGGGAGCACAGCGCGTTTGCAGGTACCAGGGCGAAAAACAGAAACAACCCCCATCAATAAAAGTCCAGAAGGCAGCCCGGGAAGCAGCCCGTTAAGAAGTGTACCGCAACATATGGATCCTGAAAAAGCTAAACTCATTAAAAAGTTGGATGATGAAGTCAAGCATTTAAATCAACAACTTGATACCCTCACTAAGTTGTCGCAACGATTTGATAGCGTTAAATCGCAAGCGCCAGAGCCTAAAGCACCCAAAGAGGAAGAAAAACGTCACGTGTCTCCTTCATGACATAACGAACCATTAGCATACCATTAGTTAAATAGGCTACATTTTCGGCGGCGTCGATTTTGATTTCCAACATTGGATAATGGCTTGTTTAAAACAATTCTGATCCGGTTTTGGCAGCGAGGTATCACTGATTTTGAGCTTATGGAATGTATCTAATAATGTATCTATCAGTTTTGACTGTGCTTCATACATCTCAAGCTTAACTCGTTGTTGATAGGTTGTTGGCGGCAAGCGCAACAAACAATCCAAAGGCAGGCGATCTAAATCGAAACGATCGGGATATTGCACAATGACATCAGCAGCGCGCTCAAATAAGGTTTTGTGCTTTTGATCTTCTTGCGCTTGTTTAAGCTCAATTGCTTTTCCCGGCATCTTCATGAAATAATTCAGCGGATCCTCGATGGTCAGTGTAAATTTTTTATTGGCGCGCAGCGCTTGAATAAAATAATCTATTCCTTGTGCCTTTAGTGCTGGCGTGAGATTAAAGCTAAAGTGAAAGTCTGGGATCTTCAAGAGCCGGGAAGCTAAAATTTGCGCTTCCGAATCACTAAAGCTGGTGTTGGATAAAACCAGTGATCGCAATTGACTTGTCATCACGGCGTCACAAAAATTCAAAAAATCGTCATTTTTGTCAGTATGATTGATATAATTCCAACTTAAATCTAGCGCTTGCACGACGGTGTTTGCCGTGAGCAATACCAGCGCAGTGGCTTGTCTAGCAGTTAATTGACAATGATTAATCGCTAGTTTTTGTAATTTTTGCAGATGCTGTTGCACAAGGGCCAAGAATTGTGAAAAGTAATATTGCAGTTCAGGTGCGCTGGATAACGTGAATGATTCCAGCACAGTTTGTTTTGCTAAAATATTTTGTAGCGTTGTAATAGAGGTTCTGGTTAACGGCGCATCGATACTCAAACTTTGTAAAGGCTTGTTAGCAAAAACCTGAAGTAAATCATCAATATTTTGGGGATCAAACGTATTTATTTCAAGCTTGAAGTGAGAAAAGGGCAGTTGTTGCAAAACGGGGCACATCACAGCAGATATTGCTGGCGTTAATTCACCATTGATGTAAATACTGAGGCCAGTTAGCGTGGGTGTTCGCGAAAATACGTCGATGAGTTGAGGGAAATCCGTTAAAGCGTGGGGATCGGTGGGATCGTCGATAGTAAAATGAAAGCCATCAACTGCTTCGCCCTCATCGTGTATTTCTTCATCGTCATCGAATTCTTCGCTGCCATTTAACATTACGTGACCTTACCCCTATTCGCGACTGGATACTCCTAAATTCAAACTGGTTCGAGTATCAAAGGGGCATTTTAAGTTATAAGCGGTACTTTGTAAATGCTATTTAGGAATAATGTTCTATGATCTGCCGCGTTAATTTACCGATCAGCTCTTCGGCTTGATGTGAAGGGGTTTTGGGATCCTTTTTTAAGGTATATATACACAAAATAATCGCCGGACGTTTTTCCCTTTGGATAAAGCCGACATCATTAATCGCCCATTTGGTGGAGCCGGTTTTATGGGCAATTTTCACTTGTGGCAAATCTGAAGTGAAACGTGGCATCCGGGCATTTAAGATCTGTTGATTTAAAATAAAATGAATATCGTCGCAGCTTTCTTGGCTGGCCACCTGGCAACGCGCAATTTTTTCCATTAATAATCCCATGGCGCGCGGGGAAGTTAATTCCATCGATTTATCCAGCGGATCGTAATTTGGGTTTTTTTCCAATTTGACGAATAAATCCTGGATAGTATTTTGCATTTGCATCGGTTGTATGTGCCAAGTTTCTAAAGTGGCATTAACACGCTCTGGTTTGACTTTGTTAATAATAATATCGGTTGCCATATTATCACTGATCGTAATCATCATTAAGGCAAGATCTTTTAACGTTAAACGCGTCCCGGGCGCAAAATGTTTTAATAACCCAAAGCCACCTCTAAAATCTGTTTCCTGTAAGGTGACGGTATCGTTTAACGAGAGTACTTTGGCATCATGATCACGAAACAATTGCACTAAATAAGGCACTTTAAACGTGCTTGCCATGGGGAAAAGTTCATCGGCGTTAAGCGTTATCACCTCATCGGATTGGAGATCGTGTAAGTAAATCCCCACTTTGCCAGGAAAAGTGTTTGCCAAGGTGTTTAATTTTTGTGACAGTGCGTCTTGCATGGGTTTTCCTTGGTGTTGAGTCGCGGCTACGGCAATCGATAAGTGAGCCAGCAAAAATATCATCCCTATTATTTTTTTCATGATCCCTCTTTAAGATTGTGGATTGTTAGCGTTTCTTGGCGGTGTTGACTCCTGTAGAGCCTCAGTTTCTCGCGCCACAGATCGCGATGATGTCATCGTTGCACTTCGTCTTAGCGAGCGTGCGGAAAATAACAACGGCGGCCCACCATTTTCACCATTATTTGGCGAAGATTCAAGAGTTGCATTCTCAAACCGTGAAGTGAGTTCTCGGAATGAAGTCGACGTGCTGCGCGTCAGCTGCGCTTTATTGGGATGGGCTTCATCTTTGCGTTCGCGCGGGCTGGCGGCGCGCGGTGATTTTGGTGAGGCGGCGACTAATCGGTCTGAAGAAGGAATAATCACACTCTTAGCACGGCGATGTCGAGGGGGAGTTTTTGCCCGCGCTTCAGCATCCGCTGCAGCTTTCTCTGGTGTCGCACGCTCTCTTAGCTGCTTGACGGTGTCACTATCATCCATTTCCAATGTCTTATCGTATTCTGTTTTAAGTCTAAATAATAAGCTGTTAAATTCAAGCAATTTTTCTTTGAGGCCTAATTTCTTTTTGATTTTCTCTTTCTCTTTTTCTTTTTCTTTTTTGAGATCTAATTTCTTTTTGTCTTTTTCTTTTTTGAGACCGCCTTTCTTTTTCACTTTTTCTGGGCTTAGTCTTAAAGTCGGATCTTCCCAAGTGAGCTCAGTAATAAGATTTTTGATAGCGGTTCGCATTTCGGATTGACAAGTCTGCAGCGCTTGTGCTCTTATCGTAGGCATGGGCAGAACAGGTTCAGTATTGAAAGCATCCGCTAATAAGTTTCTGAAATCTTGATACTTTAAGTGATGCATTTTTGGCGACGGGAAAAATGGTAATCTTTCAAGCAATCTTGCTTGATAATTTAAATCCGTTAAAATTTCTGCTAAGACAATGCCTAAAGAAAAATAATCTTGCGCAATACCATAAGGCATGGGTTTAAACTTTGGATCATCTTTATCTTCCTGAGCTTCTTTATCTTTTGAATTGTCTTTTTTCTCGGTGAAATCACAACGCTCAGGGGCAACATAGCCATAGGTTCCATAAATCACCGCAGGGACATTATGATTAGGATCATCTAGTCGCAGCGCCAGCCCCATATCCACTAAAGAAAGCTTTAAAGCACGAACTAAAAATTCACCCCGTTTATCTAAAACGAAATTATCGGTTTTAATATCTCGATGTAATAAAATATCGTGCGGGTGTTTGCCAAAACCTTGCATGTCTAACACTTGCTGGATAATTTGTGATACTAAACGTGCTTTTAAAAATATATCTAAGGGTTCTTTTTTTACAAAATGTGCAGCGACATGACTTGGTTTAGAAAAATCCCTTTCATATAAGACACTCAGTAAATTCTTGCCAGGATAAAAATTCATTAAGGTATATTGCGTTCTTTCACTGTCTTCAGCCACGCCTAACAAGCGTTCCAACAGAGCCAGGATATTGCGTTCGTTCGTGATATCGTCATCTAACGGCCCTTCTTGAATTTTCACTGGCTGGACCTATTGGGTGATTTCCTGGGTCAGCACCTGTGCCGTCATTACCGGCTGCATTGGTTATTTAAGCCCATTGATTGGCGATCATCCACCGTTTGTGGATCTGATCTTAGAAATTGTTTTGCTGCTCATGATTACCGCGGTCAATTTTCGTGGCGTAAAAGTCGCGGGCAATGTTGAATTCTTTCTCACCGCTTTAAAAACCATCCCCTTATTATTAGTGCCCGTGGCTGCGTTATTTTTCTTTAAACCCAGCAATTTTGCGGTGATTGAACATGTGAGTTCCCCTTGGGATCTATCGCAAATGTTAAGTCATGTCGCTTTGCTCACGCTGTGGGGATT
>Ga0207089_1090_pt1 | contig 16395 bp, 14 predicted proteins | sample Alteio_BWMinHeat_49_FD_153571 | JGI IMG/M metagenome (GOLD analysis project Ga0207089, IMG submission 153571) | Enriched cells from forest soil in Barre Woods Harvard Forest LTER site, Petersham, Massachusetts, United States -... | ecosystem: Environmental > Terrestrial > Soil > Temperate forest >...
ATCCGGTTGTACCAGCATGCAAGTTGATCATAGCCAGCCAGTCGCTCTTCCTTCTTCGCAGAAAATAGCAATTCTCCCATTTGTTAATCTGACTGAAACACCGCAGGCTAATGAACGTGCTGCTGCAATTGCTGCTCAGTTGTTCCGCACCAAAGGAATGACGCAAGTGGTAAGTTATCCAATGAGACAAGGCAAGCTATCATTTATAGGAATGAAAGCGTCTCCTTCGCGTGAACAATTACTAGCTTGGGCACAGCGTAAAAATGCTAACTATGCATTGAATGGCAGCGTTAGCGAATGGAATTATAAAGTTGGGTTAGACGGTGAACCGGTTGTTGGAGTTAATCTTGAGTTGATCGATCTCTATCGAAATAAAGTCATTTGGAGCGCGGTAGGCAGCAAGAGTGGCGGCAGTGCTACAGCATTAACCACAGTTGCACAACAATTAATATCCAGCATGTTGAGCAGTGTTGTTTTGACTAGGTCTTAAAAAATGTTAACGAAAACTGCGCAAAAGAAATATGTAGAAACGATATTTCTATCGGTTATCACACTATTGTTTTGCTATTACTTGAGCCCACAAGATCCATTGTTGGTTCATGCTCAGTTTCCTTGGCTTTGGTTACTACCCGTTTTAATTGCATTACGGCATGGTAGACTTTCTGGTTTATTAGCAACGATTATGATTGTTCTCGCTGCGATGCAAACTGTTTATTCAACATTATTCAGCTGGGATTCTTACCAAATATGGTTGTTGGGTGGTATTACGTTAACACTGATCTGTGCAGAATATCATTCATTCTGGTTAAGGCGACAATATGGTTTGAAGCGAAAAGAACAGTATCTCGATACACGCATTAAATCGTTATCAAATGCCTATGGAATACTCCGTCTTTCGCACGATTATCTTGAAGAGTCTCTCATTATTAAACCTGCAACACTGCGTGAGTCATTCATGAATTTACGGCAATTACTCATGAAGTATGGTGGTAAATTAAATGAAGAAATTGCTGGGCAATATATGGAATTACTGGCTTACAATGCTGATTTAAATAGTGCCGCATTATATTTATGTCATGGTAAGCAATGGGATAAAAATCCGATTGCTTTTATAGGGGAGAATGTACCTTTACTATTGGATGATGTGTTAGTGAAGCGATGTTTAAGCAAACGACAAACATCGTACATTGCGATCAATTTATTAGACCACAACGAAACCAGTGCATATTTAGCAGTCATACCGTTCCAAGCAGCAGATGATCGCTTACTAGGTCTACTGATTGTAAGTGAAATGCCATTTTTAGTCTTGAATAAAGAAACGCTGAAAAAATTAACTATGTTACTTTCATATATTGCTGACGAAGTATGGGCATCTCAGCAAGCAATCGCATTACAAAAAATTTATCCTGATTGCCCATCGATGTTTGCTAGTGAATTAATCAAGCTATATCATCTTTGGAAAATAGGCCATTTAGATAGCGCGATTGTCACGCTTCGTCTTCAACCCAATCCTCAGCGTGAAGATATCATTTCATTTTTGATTCAAGAAAAACGTGCACTTGATATTATTTGGCAAACGACACAAGGTGATGAGATTGTATTAACAACACTCATGCCGTTGACAGACCAAAGCATGTTGTTAGGTTATCTGCAGCGGATCCGTCGTTTGTTAATGCAAGAACAGAAATTAACTTTGGGGGAAAGTCCTATATTGTTACAGCATCGACAGATCTCTGCCTATTCAAATATTTACTTATTGTTAGCAGACTTATTAAAACATGATAACGTTTAGCATATTATTATTAAGCGGCATCATGCTGGAGATGACAAGCTTATTTCTTTTCTCTCATGTCGAAGGTTGGATGTTGCTTGCATTATTAGGTGCACATCTCTTCGCAAGCTTTTGTATTATGTTGGCAATTAATCAATTCAAATCAGTTTATCGACATTATAGTTATGCACTCATCGTGATGCTTTTTTTATTAGTATTTTTCGTACCCATGCTAGGAATTATCGGTAGTCTAATTATTGCTAGAGCCTTGTGTCTATCACAAGAAAATTATCGTAAACATCCGATTCACCATGTTGAATTAGATGATGTTGATATTCCTCTAAGAAATAAATACGGTGCAGGCGGTCTGCGTATCAATTTACAATCAACTGGTATGCCGCTAGTAAATAGAATTAATGCGTTAAAAATTTTAAGCACAATGTCTCCTGGTAAAATAAATAATTTAGTTCGCACTATTTTGCCGGACAAACATGAGGAATTACGACTTCTCGCATTTAATTTACTTAAAAGTCAGGAAAAAATAATTTTTCCAGAAATTAGTAAAGCATTGCAGTTACTTAAGAAAGAGACATCAGCTTTAAAAAAAGCTAAGCTGCATAAATGGATAGCATTAGAATATTGGGAGTTAGTGTATCGTAATTTAGTTGAGCCAAATTTAATTGATTTTGTGTTGCAGCAAGCTTATCAATATACGCAATTAGCGTTAGAGTATTTTGACTATGACGCGACTCTCTGGCTTTTATTAGGACGGATTTTTCATCGTCAAAATTATGTTGAACAAGCCGTTGATGCATTTGAACGTGCACTGGCATGCGGAGCACGAGAAGATGCAATTGTGCCTTACTTAGCGGAAGCCTATTTTTACCAACATAAATTTTCTGCTATCAGGCCATTAATTGCTGCACAGAAAAAAATATATTATGCGCAAATTAGTCAAGCTGTGATTGATTTTTGGAGCGAACCCCATGATGGATGAATACCCCAAATCTACAGATGCGGATATTCTGTTATTATTAGAAGGTACTTATCCATTCGTTATGGGCGGGGTGTCCAGTTGGGTTCACAAACTTATTGAATTGTTACCACAGTATCGTTTTGCAGTGATTTTTATTGGCGGAAGCAGAAAAGACTATGGGACAATACGTTACTCCCTGCCTAAAAATTTAGTGCACTTAGAAACACATTATTTATTTGATAATCAAACAGCGACACACGGTAAACCAAAGTCGACTAACACGCCCAAAGAAGCATTTTCTCATTTAACAACAATGCATGAGAAATTTACTGAAACTTCCAATTCACATTCAGCTTTACTAGCAAAAGAATTACACGAAGAACTTTTGATAAATGCCGGCTTAAATCTGAATGATTTTCTCTATAGTCGTTGTTCATGGGAATATCTTTTAGAAAATTATCGTGAAAAATGCCCTGAGATTAGTTTCTTAGATTACTTCTGGACAATTCGAAATATGCATGCGCCGATTTGGCAATTGTTAGACATTATTCGCTATGCACCATCTGCGCGAATCTTACATAGTGTATCGACAGGTTTTGCAGGATTTTTGGGTGCCTTACTTTATCATGAACGCAAGACTCCTTTTGTGTTAACAGAACATGGTATTTATGTAAAAGAACGGAGAATTGATTTGTTGAGTCAGTGGGTTGCAGTAGGCACCCAAATTGAGCAACGTCAAGCCCAAACGAAGCAATATTTAACTAACTTGTGGATCCATTTTTTTGAAGTATTAGCGCGAATTTGTTACTCTGCAGCAAATCCTATCATCAGTTTATTTGGCGCGTATCAACAACAACAGATTGATGCTGGCGCACCTGCGCAAAACACACGAATCATTCCAAATGGAATTCCAATACCACCGACAGATTTTGTCATTAAACCGGTACCCATTTCGCACGCACCTGTTATTGCATTAATTGGACGTGTTGTACCAATTAAAGATATAAAAACATTTATTCGTTCTATGGTTGCTGTTAAAAAACATCTCGTCACAATAGAAGCTTGGATTGTAGGTCCAACTGATGAAGACCCGACTTATTTTAATGAATGCAAAGAACTCGTGAACGTGTTGAAACTTACCGAGCAGGTTCATTTTAAAGGAACACAAAAAATTGCCGATATTTTACCGAGTATTGATTTATTAGTGCTGAGCTCTATCAGTGAAGGATTACCGTTAGTCTTGTTAGAAGGATTTGCCGAAGGAATTCCTGCGGTGACGACCGATGTGGGAGCGTGCAGTGAATTAATTTATGGTAAAACACCTGAAGATATCGCGTTGGGCCCGAGTGGTATCGTGGTAGAAATTGCCAATGCAAATGCGTTAGCAGATGCCATTATCGCTTTGATGCAAGATCCAATTCGTTGCCAACATGCACAACATGCGGGTAGAGAACGCGTCAAACGCTATTATAGCCAGGAACAATTTTTGCAACAGTATACGACAGTTTACAATGAGGCATTGACCCCATGGCAGGCATAGGATTTGAATTACGTAAATTTTTAGCGAAAGATAGCTATACCAGTTTAATCAGTGCCTATGGCTATGTCGGAATTGTTACTACAGGACCTTGGTTATTGTCCATGTTAACTATTTTAATTTTAGCGCTGATTGGCCGCTCACATCATATACCTCAAGAACAAACACGTGATTTTGAAGTGATTGTCGTTTACCTTATCGCCGGGAGTTTGGTATTAAGCTCGATTTTCCAACATAGTTATACGCGATACATTGCTAATCAATGTTATCTAAAACGGTACGATAAAATTGTGCCAACTTTAAATAGTATTTACTCTGTGATGTTGCTGCTTAGCGGTAGCGTAGGCGCAATAGCAATTCATTTTTTACTGCCCGATATCGCAAATCAACTTAAGCTAATTATCAATGCATGCTTCGTTGTATTATGTTTGATTTGGGTAACGACGAGTGTCTTGTCTGGTTTACTTGCGTATAAAACTATTTTCTTTGCCTTTGTGGGAAATTTTCTTGTTGCCATTACGATTGGGTTGCTCTTGCATTCATTTGGCTTACAGGGATTCATGATCAGTTATTTGTGCGGGCAATTTTTCTTATTAATGATACTAATTTATATCATTTATACTTTTTATCCTTCGTATGAACTTATTGATTATGATTTTTTTCGCTTAAAGGGAACAAAGATCGCATTATTTTTTACCGGTATTTTTTATAATATTGGCATTTGGGCAGATAAATTCATCTTTTGGTATTCTCCAATAACGGGTAACACGATAATCGGTGGATTGCATGCATCTATTGTGTATGACACACCCATTTTCATAGCCTATTTAGCTGTCATTCCTGCAATGATTATATTTTCGCTGCATATTGAAACTGATTATGCGGAAGCACACGAAGATTTATATAAAAAAATCTGCGGTGATAATACCTTAAGTCAAATTGAGATGGCTTACCAAAATGTACTGGTTGCTGGAAGAGGGGCGATTTATAGCGTGCTAAAATCAGGTGCTTACATACTCGTTGTAGGCGCTATGGCGGGTAGTGGGATTTTTATTTGGTTTAACATCCCGTCTGTTTATCTGCCTTTATTTTGTATTTGTTTGCTCGCTGCTAGTTTGAATGTAATTCTTTTAGCCACATTAGATATCATTTTTTATTTAGACAAAATTCAGCACGCGATTTTGATTACGTTTGTTTTCATGATGACAAACATAATTTTTTCTTTTATTAGCGTGCATTTAGGAATTTTTTATTTTGGTTACGGCTTAGTCGCCAGCTTACTAGTGACAATTATGCTGAGTTTTGTATTGTTAAATCGAGACCTTGCTAATCTGCAGTATGAAACTTACATGTTACAGTAAGGTTTTTTCTCAGGACTATCGTTCGCATCCGTCATTGCGAGCGCGAGCGAAGCAACCCAGGTTTTATTGCCCCTACTGAAGAAGCATAGAGCATGACATTTCACCGATTTTGTTCTTCTAGAGAGACAATACAGCCTGGGTTGCTTCGCTCGCGCTCGCAATGACGGGCCGCCCACTGAGATATTACGGTTTTTTATGAACTGTTTGCTACAAACATCCAGACTGAAAGCAAGAGTGCAAATACAAAACCTATCATACTGACCCAAAGTGGGATAATTTTTCCTGCTATAGTAATCTCGGATTTAAAATATAAACGCATTAAGTGCACAACCGCGATTATTGCAAAAATGATACCTGCTATGATCAATGCATTATGCATGGGGCAGTTCTCCTTTAAATCCGAGTATTTCTCTATGGGAGTGTTTTAACCCAATGTCCTGGTCTGTATTCCCAATTTGTGCAGGATCCATCTGAGGTGAACACGGTACAAGCCCAATAATCTTGAATCCAGGCGACACCTTCGGCTCGATTTTCATAAGTACAGACGGTTTGTGCATCAACCCAGATATTATCTTCCCAGTGACCATTTACGGTGGTGCATTTAGCTGATTTAGGTGCAGGGCTTACGATGGTATGTTTTTCTACTACGGTGGTTGTGGTGGTAGTATCCTCTGCAAACGCACCCGTATAGATAAATAACGATAGTATACTCACTAGCAATAACGACAAACGCGACATATTGACCTCCAATGTTTATACCAAGCTCAATTCCAATTTGAGAGTTAATATGTTAACAAATATTGTGCAAAATGAATAGACGATTCATTTTATTACTATGTAGCCATCATGTAGTTGATATTATAATATCAACTTACTAGCTATTTTACTAAGAAAGATGCTATTATAATGACATGAAAGCAGATATCGAAGTTTTTTATCAAAATGACTGGCACTTGGCAGCCACGTTTACATTATTAGGAGAGACTGCTTGGGAGCAGGGTTATCGTGCCCCTGGGTTATTGGCCTATGATGTCGAATATGCGGTGAACCATATGAATCAATTAGGTGTCACCGCTGTTTCAGCTCGCTATCCGGTCGATTTTGCCATCATTAAAACTGTTACGTGGCCTGCTTTTTTATTAGATTTGTTACCTTCCGGGGCGGGAAGACGTGCTTTATTAAATTATTTAAATCAATCGGACCAAGGTCCTAAATCTGACTGGCAGCTACTCATGCAAGGTGCGGGTAATCCACCGGGCAATTTACGGATCAAACAAGCTGCTGAGTTATTAGAGCAGAACAAACATCCAGGTTTTGACAAATCTGAAATTATTAAACGTGCTGAAACGTTTATTGAATATGCGCGCGGTCATGGTGCGCCTGTTTCTGGTTCAACGGGCGCACAAGGAGATGCTCCAAAATTTCTTTTAACGGTTGACTATAATAATCATTGGCACGCTGATGGTGTGTTGCCAGATTCCGAAGCGCTGGAGCATTTTATTGTTAAATTTCCGCGTGGCCATTTGGATTCAGATAAAGCGGTTTTACGTAATGAAGCAGCATATTATCAAGTGGCAAAAGTCGTTGGGCTTCGCGTGCATGCTTTACCTGAATATATTAACAATACCTTATTTATTCCGCGTTTTGATAGAACAACAGAGCAAAAAAAAGTACTGCGTTATGGACAGGAAAGTTTATGTTCTTTGGCGGGTGTAGCTGATTTTGGACAAGCTATTCCGATGGAAATATTATGTGACGCTTTTATGCCACATGTGACTCATCCGAAACAAGAGTTAAAAGAATTTTTGTTGCGTGACGTGATGAATGTCGCGCTTGGTAATACCGATAATCATGCGCGCAACACCGCTATTAGCAAATATCCCGATGGCAGCATTGCTTTATCACCTTTATATGATTTTGCACCAATGATTTTAGACGAACAGGGAATCGCCAGAGTTTCTCGATGGAGCAAAGGTGAGGTGAATGGTTTTCCCGAATGGGGAATGATTGCTGAAATTGTTGCAAAACGATTTGCTAACTATCAAGTCACTGCTGAAGAATTACACCAATTATTTTTTGATTTTGCAAAAATGACTGAACAACTACCCGATATTATGTATAAGGCAAATGTAGATAGTGATTTGATTAACAGATTGGATGGTCGTGTGAAAGATGTGACTTACGCATTAAAACAGGCAAAATCGTATGGTTAAGAAAATTAAAGATCCTCAAGCGCGAGAAAAGTTTTATGAACAACTTACCAATAAAAAATTAACACTTGCTGAAACAGTTAAAACAATGCGGGCTATTGTTGGAATGACGCAACCAGAATATGCGAAATTTGTTGGAATTGCCCCACGCATTATTATTGATCTTGAGAGAGGTGTAGGAAATCCCACACTCGAAACCTTAAGAAAAATTGGTAAGCCTTTTCGCTTAGATATTACTTTTAGTACTTAAGTTATATCATGAGGAAGTAAGCGTCGATTAGCGCGAAAATAAGTTAACGGTGATTGCTCTAATAAGTCTGATAATTTTTCCATATATATACATGCATAACGCTCGACTTGATAGGCAAAATAAGTTTCTTCTGCACCTGCACGAAATATACGTCCCCAATGAGCATTATAAAAAGTTTGTTCTTCTTGTAGTAATTTTGAAATTTTTGCATCAAGCGTTAAAAGTTGTTGTTGTATTTCAGCGATTTTCTGCTCATTTTCGCTTGATGGTGTCTCAACACGTCGAGTGTGTAAATCAATATTGATATGTTCTAATTCTTTTTTGATATTCATTGCTTTAATAATTTCATTTTCAACAGGAAAAGCTTTCCTCTGCAATTCAATTTCATTACTCAATTCTTCAACGACTAATGCAGTACGCCAGTTACAGTCTTTTTTCAATCTTAAGATATCACCATAAATGTGATCACCAATATATAAAATTTCATCCCCATTAATTTTTAAATCTTCAGTGAATTTTCTAGCATTGCCACCTTGATATATTCCTGGTTGAATGATTCCAAAAGTATTAGACATAGTGCCATTTTTTAAATTGACTGCGAGGAAGTTTAAATTGTCATAAAAAAAACGTGGTTTATTAGCAGCCGTAATGACAAATTCAAATAAATCATCCCAATTTTTTTCATCTTTTAAAAAAGGATTAATTGCATGTTTTAGCAATATATCAGTGTAATTATATTGCGAATTTGTGAGTAAGAAGAATTTCTTACCGTAATGAATATAACGTCGAATTCCTTCTACAACTTCTTTATCTTGTAAAACATACTTTTCTATATTATTAGCGATATATTCTTTTAAACTTCCATCGGCATGAATTTGATCTAGCGAACCTAAAACGTCTAAAGCAATTACGCTATAGGTTGGAAGATCATCAGGTCTTTCATCTTTGAGATCGACCAGTTGACTATACAAAACACAAAATGCAATTGAAAATGATGTATCAATAGCGATGTAATTGGGATCTTTTAAATCCACATAAATACTGCGGTAAATTTCTTTCTGCGTAGTGAAACTAATTTCGTTAGTACCATGATAACTTTTTCTTATAGCAGCAAATCGGCTTAGTTTTAAAATATTACCATTTTTGCTATCAATAATCAGGCCTCGAATCGCGTCAGAAAAATTGAACTGAAATTTTCTTAATTCTACGGGGTAATTTTTATCTTTAATTAACTTTTCTAAGACCCAATTATAAACTAGTGTTTCAAAATTTTTTATATTATAGCGTATTAAAGTATGATCCATATCTAAACCAATATATTTGATTTTTTTTAGATTTAAAATGCGGTTCACAAAAACTTTTTGATTCATACTTTCCTCAAAATTTGAAGCTTTTATCATGATACAACGCTAGTCATGTTATAACCATATATACTTGATACCCTAATCGCATTAGCTTGTATTACTATAACAAAAGCTGATGTAATTTGAAGTTCTTTTGAACAATAAAGAAATATTTTCTATAAAAGTGGAAACCTTCTTTACAGCAAAGCAAAAAAAATCATATTATGCACACCCAATCGTTAATTTTGGAAATAACAATCAAAGGATAGTTATGTTGCCTAATGTGTATAAACATCCCTCATTTATTTATGCTGATGATATTTCTTATTTATGTGAGCCATTAAGAAAATTAAACATTAGTTATTTTGCGCATGTCAGGATTGATCACAAAAAACAATTTTCAACGTTATCTGCTAACCCTGAGTTTCTTCATCATTATTTAAAAAATAGATATTACATCGCAGATATTCATATGGTAAATGAAAAGCAATTTGGCGATTTTTTTGTGTGGAATGGAATAGAATTTAGCGGGCAAAGTGCAAAAATGTGCAACGAGGCTGCCAATTTCAAAGTATATAATCCTTTTACGATTATTGAGAAAAAAAAAGATTACATTGACTATTATCATTTTGCAAATGCCACTAAAAATAAGCAAATTAATCAGGTTTACCTTGCTAATATTGATTTGCTAAAACGTTTCATCGCCTATTTCAATGACCATGTTAGACGGTCCAAGTTACTTTCCAAAGCATATAATTTTAAATTTAGTATTGCTGGAATACAACCAGTTGCTTTTGAAGATATTACGCTTGCCTTAAATCGTGATGAATTCTCTAAGAGTGTCGATATACACTTAAATTCCGCACAAAAATTATATTTTGAAAATGCAGTTCTTTCGAAACGTCAGAGTGAAATTTTACAACATGTTATCAGAGGTAAAACATTAAAAGAAATCGCGTATATCATGGGGCTATCGCAACACACTGTAGGGCATTATTTTGAGATGATAAAAATAAAATTAAATGTTAATTCTAAGTCTGAATTAATTTTAAAGACCATTGATTCTGATTCAATAAAGATAAGAGAGAAATAAATTGTTGAAAGTGATTATCATTGGTGCAGGTGGGGCGGGTTTAGCTGTTTTAAGCTCTATGCGCAGCCGCGGATTTGATGCTGTTATATTAGAAAAAAATACTGACATTGGTGGTATTTGGTTTGATACCCACTATTCCAATTTAAAACTTCATTCCAAATCATTTAACTATTGTTTTATTGATTTTCACGCGATAAAAAGTAAAACAGAGAACGCGACTCGACAAGAAATTTTAAGTTATATGAAAGAGTATGTTGCAGAAAAAAAATTATCCCATCATATTTATTTTAATACCCGGGTTGTAAAAATTATTAGAAAGATAAATAAAAAATGTGAAGTGTATGCGCATAATATCGATAGTAATGAACAGTTGCGATTTGAATGCGATATTGTTATTTGTGCAACGGGGTTAACCAATTCTGGAGCACCACATTTGCCTCATTTTGATAATGAAGAGAAATTTCAAGGAGTGATTGTTCATTCCAGTCAATTTAACCAAAAAATGCTAGATGATGTATTAGTGAACCAGAAAAAAGTGGTTGTGCTCGGCGCGGGTAAATCATCGCATAACATATTGGTCTTGCTAAAAAAAATAAGAGAAAATATAACTTGGTTATACTCTAAAAGTATGTGGTCATTTTCTTTTGAAAAAATATATCATCATAAAAATAAATTTTCTTTGTATCGACTACAGTTATTATATGCTTATTATTTAATATTATTGAGATTACGCCGTCGGTTTTCTAAATATAATGCTATTCTACGCTGGCTGCAAAAACCATTAGTCAATACTCTCTTCGTTAATCCTTTAGAACACAATGCTGATTTATTTCAAAACCGCAGAGCATTAATGGAAAAAGAAGAACTTCATTATTTGCGTACCATTAAAAGTATTAAATCAACGATCCATTTGTTGAATGAGAACTCAATCACATTATCAAATGGCAGCACCTTAGAAGCAGATTATATTATTTGCGCTACAGGTTATAATCAAATAGCGAATTTACCCAAGATAATGATTGAAAAAAATAATGGCATAACTGAAGAATATGATCCAACGGTCAGAAATTTTATGTATAACATATTAGATTTAGAAATGCCTGAAATAGCTTTCTTTATGACGGAAGTAATTTATAAGCAGCAATTATTAAGTTTTTCTATCGCAGGACAATGGTTAGCTAATTTTTATCAAGGAACTTTACCGAATAAAGCGAATTCTTTTGACTATTATGCAGCGTTGATGGCGAAAAGTCGCACCAAATGGCATGTACCAAATCGTTATTTAAGTAACGGAGCAACTTATTCTCATGAAAAAAGCGATATTAATGTTTTGCCATTAATGCTTCATGATTTGGCTCTAGATAAAAAGCTAGCCAAAGAACTTTTGTATAGTTTGGATAAAGATGCTTTTGATGTCGTTATACAGAAAATAAAAAATAAACTAAAAACTACTTGAACTGCTCTAAAAGTCAAACCCATGCAACCCCCCTCTAGCTTTTTTAATCGTATTTTGCGCTGGCATCGATGGCGACAATAATGATCACAACTTAATCATCCAATGGCAATAATAGGCATTTTTTCCACCTATTCTCAATCTCTTTAAGTCAATAGCATGGTTCTAAACAACGAGGTAAATAATTTTGTTGCCTGTGATTAGAAATGATGTGAAGAGAACACCTATTAAGCCCAGAGCAATCTTTGCTATTCGGCAACGGCGAATAAATGCACCGACTTGGAATATTCCTCTTTGATAACCCTGTCTGCTTTTCATTAAAAATAATAGAGAGGTTTGGGTGTGAACAACCATATTGAAAAACGATTTGTTATCGTAGGAGCCGGTCCCGCTGGTATCCATATGGCTTATCTTCTTGCTCAGCACGGCATTAAAAATGTTACGCTTTTAGAAAAATCCGAACATTTTGGTGGGAAGTGTTTAAGTCTTACGTTTCATGGACAACTCCATGAGATGGGTGCAACGTATATCCATGCACGTGCCGACGAAGTACTTCAGTTGCTGAAAAATCTTCATATTGATAAGCTTTCTCCCATTTTTTCTAATGAGCAATATTTCTTTTTAGAAAATTCAGCTCACTCTGTTATTAATGGGAAATATTGGCTAAGACATGAAGTAATAAAGGATAACTTGCTTCCTTCATTGCAAAAACTGCCAAAAAGATTGAAAAAAACACGGATTTTTTGGAGCAGAGCAAATTTAGTTACAGCTATTCTCAAATATGAGTATTTACACCGTAAAATATTTGGAAAACATTCACGAGATTTTTTACCAAAACCGGATGATAAGTTTCTGCCACTGCTTGGTCTTTCGGTTCAAGATTTCTTATTAAAAAACAATTTACAAATCTTGATGCCGTTTTTAAAAGCTAGTTATGTGAGTATTGGCTATGGCTTTTTAGAAAATAGTCCAGCACTTTACGCACTATGGTTTGTGACTCCGCCTTTTTTACGACAATGCTTTTGGGGGCTTGTAGCTAATAAACCTATTGCTTACGTATTGCCCCAAGGGTATCAATTCGTTTGGGAAACCATCATAAAACAATATGAATTAAATATTCGATTTAACATCGATATAATAGCGATTAAACGGGATCAATCTGGCCCAGTGATCATTACGGGAATTGATAAAGTAACCGGCAAAGCAACAGAATGGTTAGCAGATGAAATTATTTTAACATTACCCATGAAAGAGGCTCTTGCTATTCTAAAAGAACCCACCGCAGATGAATTAACTGCTTTTTCAAAACAAAAAGCATCTACATTTATTACATCGATTATCAGTTGTACAGATGACAAACGGTTGGAGCATCAGCGCATTGTTTTTCCGAAAAATTTAACTATGGGTGCGGCTGGATATCTTGTCAATTTGAGAAATTCTTCGGAATGCATAACACAATCCGACCATATTCATCACGACAGATTAGAGCTAGTTGCATTGCAATATATTGATAAAGAGACTTACGATAAATATGAAATCACTAACTCTTTGAAAGAAGAACTTGCTACTTTAAAACTAAAAAATGTTGAAATTGGCTTACAAAAAGAATGGTCTTATTTTCCTCATTTTAATGCAGAACAAATTCAAGCCGGCTATCCATGGAAAATTTTAAATTTTCAAGGGAAAAATCATACATGGTATGGCGGATCGTCTGTGTGCTTTGAATCTGTGCTCTCTGTTGTCAGCTATAACAATCAATTAATTTCTAAGATTTTACAGAGTTAAAAAAATTAAATATTTGTACAAATTATGTTATACTCTTTTCGACTTTACTCATTAAAAGGATTTTTTATGCCAGTAGCAAAGAAGAAAGGAAGATCAAAAGCAAAATCAACCATGAAAAAGAAAGCCCCCAAGAAAAAAATTGCTAAAAAGAAGACAGCAACTAAGCGCAAGACAGCTAAGAAAAAGAGCAAAAAGTAGCATTAGGCTCTTAAATGGCGCTTAAATAAAAATAAGCGCCATAGGGTCGTCAATTAGTTCCCTCCAAGAAAAAATGAATGATTAAAGGAGTTTCATAATGAATTCCGCTTATTCATCAACAAATCGTAAAACCAATCAAGCTTGGGTTTTAATTCTGCTAACACCCATTTTCTTTTATGTGACCCATGCAATCGCATTTTTTACCCATGAATATGCTCATTCATTCAGCGCATGGGTATTTGGGTTTAAGAATAATCCTTTAATTTTACACTTTGGTGACACTAGTTTAGGAAATGTGCTTTTCTTTATAAAAATGGATGAAAATGTCAGTTTTAAACTATTTTATCTAGCGCATCCGTGGGAAGCATCTTTTATTGCATTTGCTGGCATTATTTCAAATGCGATTTTATTTCTCATTGCTATTAGCGCATTGTTATCTAAAAAATCACATGGCCAAATTTACTATTATTTTTTCATCTGGTTTGCGACGATGAACTTAGGTAATTTAAATGATTATATTCCAGGCCGTACATTTTCAACATATGGCGATATTGGCGAAATCCTCACGTTTTTAAGCATTTCACCGTGGTGGATCATGGTTTTGTTTGGTTATCCCATTTGTTATTGCTTTTGGTTTTTTTACAGCAAGGTTTTGCCTTTCGTTTATAAAAAGCTAGCGTTTAATGATATACAAAAAGTTATTTTGTTAATCATGTTAACTTTTACATTATTCTTTTTATTTGGCGCAGCAGGATATAGTGGTTACGGGCCTGAGTCGCATTTGTTTGCATTACTTTCCATGTATAGCATTCCAATATTTATTGTTGCCCAATGCGAAAATGGGTGAGAGACTCAGCGAAATAAGATTTTAGGATGTAAAAATGCTTCAGTGATTAAGCTTTGCGCCAACATTTATGAAGCTTGATGTTGGCGCGCAGACGATCAGTTATTTTTAGACGTCATGCCAATGGTTTTCAACCATGTTTCTACTAATTGCGGCCATTCTGTTATTGGGAAATGAGTACGCCGTATTCCAAAGGCATGGCCACCTTCTGCATATAAATGCATTTCAACAGGAACACCCGCATTTTTTAGACCAATATAATACAGAAGTGAATTATTTATATTATCCATCGGATCATTTTCGGCTTGAATGATAAATGTGGGTGGTGTTTCTTTAGTAAAATTTATTTCTGGATTTAATACAAATTGTCCCTTTTTCTTTTCCATATGACCAGGATAAAGAGCAATCGCAAAATCAGGACGACAACTTTCTTTATCAGCCGCATCGATTGGAGAATAATCCCGTTTTTTAAAATGCGTACTGAGGTGGGGAACCATATATCCACCCGCAGAAAATCCAAGTACGCCAATTTTATTGGGGTTAATATTCCAATTTGAAGCGTTTAATCGAAGAAGCCCCATTGTTCTTTGTGCATCCTGCAATGCGGTAGGCGCTTTAGGATGAATGTTGCAATGACAATCATCATGCCAAGCAGGGCCTGAATCTGGAACGCGATATTTCAGCAGTACACAGGTTGTTCCTCGCGTGACTAACCAATTACAAATTTCTGTTCCCTCAAAATCAATCGCTAACCCATTAAAACCACCACCCGGAAATACAACAATAGTCACACCTGTATTTTTTGTTTTGGGCGAATAAATTGTTATCGTTGGTTTTGAAACATCGAAGATTTCACCTTTTAAGAATGATTCTGGTTTAGTATCAGGTAGAGCATCTGGCATTTTTCCAGCTGGCCATATTGGTATTTGAGTATGACCTGGTAATGGCTGCCAGATTTGTGCTTGTATATTTCCACTACTACCAAGTGCGAGTAACACTGAAAAAATAGATATCCAAAATTTCATCATAAAAAAAGTACCATGTTGTTAAATTTACATATGAGATAAGCGCGTCGAATTCTACGGGTTCGATTGAGAATATACCAGGGGAAAAATCCCTTATTTGGTAATAATTGGCCATTTACCCGGATATCTTACCACTGGTCGTATACTAGTGGCGTGGTGCGAAAAGCAAAAAGACTACCGACACTTTAAAACAGATAAAATTATCTCGTTAAAAGTATTGGATGAATGTTATCCTCGTTCAAAAGAGAGTCTCTTTCGTGAATGGCAAGCGGTGCAATTACAGAAGTATTCTATAAAGTCTAAATGATTTTTATTTATTATTAAAGGTGGATACAAGGAATCTATTAAAACCACTGTCCTTCCGCAATTAAGAACACTTTTCCACCAACTAGAATATTAAATTCTTTATTTTGCCTTTCTGCCTCAATTTTTAATAATGAAAAACGCTTAACCGCATACCCTTGTTCAACATGTAAGTTAAGCTTTTCTTTCTGAAAAAAATTATGTTGTAAAAGATAACCTGCTAAATTTCCATTTGCGCTGCCAGTT
>Ga0207089_1091_pt1 | contig 15901 bp, 21 predicted proteins | sample Alteio_BWMinHeat_49_FD_153571 | JGI IMG/M metagenome (GOLD analysis project Ga0207089, IMG submission 153571) | Enriched cells from forest soil in Barre Woods Harvard Forest LTER site, Petersham, Massachusetts, United States -... | ecosystem: Environmental > Terrestrial > Soil > Temperate forest >...
GGGGAATCCTGAAGTATAAACTACTTTAATCGTTGGGATTAATTGACTAACAATGGTTGCTAATTCAACACCATTCATATCAGGCATAATAATATCCGTCATAAGCAAATCAATTTTTGGTTCATGCTCAACGATATCAAGTGCATTTTTAGCATCTGTGGCCTGGAGCACTCGAAAACCCATTTCTTTAAGATATGTAGCCGCAATTTCTAGCAAATCAATTTCATCATCCACCACCAACACCGTACCCATAATATTCGCTTCCGGGTTTTCATCGCTAATTAACTTAGGAGATAAATCAGATAGAGCTTCCGTACGTACTGGTAGGAATAATGAAACTGAGGTACCATGACCCAACTCACTATAGATCTTAACATATCCCTTCGATTGCTTTGCAAAACCGTACACCATAGCAAGCCCTAAACCCGTTCCTTTTCCGCTTTTTTTGGTTGTATAAAATGGCTCAAATACTCTTTCTAACGTTTTACGACTCATTCCAGTGCCAGTATCAGTTATCGTTACCTTGAGATAATTTCCAGATTTTATCTCCCCCATCCGTACGGGGAGATAGTTATCATCAAGAAAATAAAGTTCGGTTGAAATGGTGAGTGAACCCCCTTTGGGCATGGCATCACGAGCATTGACGGCCAGATTCAGCGAATAAGTAGCGATGATCCAGGAGATTGTTATGGTGATAGAAAAAAATGAAAAAATTAATAAAGTCAATGACGCTTTACAGATTTTGGTGCTTGATGACGAGCAAGATATGGGAGAATATGTAGCCGATGTCGCAAAAACCATGAACTTTAATTGCATTGCGACTACGAATGTAACTGACTTTATGGCTAATCTTCATCCAAACATACAATTGATCGTATTAGATTTAATGATGCCTGATATGGATGGTATTGAGATATTAAGATTTCTTAAACAGCAAAATTGTAAAAGCAAAATAATTCTAATGAGTGGTGTTGATAAACGGGTGCTAGAAATTGCTGAAGAATTAGCTAATGAATTGAATCTTTTCATCGGTGGTCATTTACTAAAACCATTTAGAAAGGCCGAACTAGAAAACCTATTGAAAAATAACATGGTAAATAGTCCAAAAACTGTAGTTCCTCATTCCTATGTCAGCCCGCTGGTAATAACAAAAAATGAGTTTCAACTTGCTTTAGATCGCAATGAATTTTTGGTTTATTATCAACCCCAAATTGATCTTATCACCAATCGTGTTTTTGGGGTAGAAGCAGTAGTACGCTGGCAACATCCTGAGTATGGCCTTATTCTCCCTAAAAGCTTTATTTCAAAAGCAGAATCATTTAAACTGATAGAGCAACTTGACTGGTATGTTGCTAAAAAAGCATTGTGTGATTTACAGATAATTTTTGAAAAATATAAATCAAACCTCACATTATCCTTAAATGCTTCTCCCTATTCTCTGCAAAACATTAAATATCCAGATATGATCATTGCGCTTGCTACTGCAAACGGCATAGATCCAAAAAATATCACGGTTGAAATTACCGAAAGTGGGTTAATCCAGGAATTATCAACAGCTTTAGATATTTTTACCCGATTAAGAATGAAAAATATAAAGTTATCTATCGATGATTTTGGAACAGGTTACGCAATGATGCAGCAATTGCGACATGTACCAGCTAATGAACTAAAAATAGATAAATCATTCATTAAGGATATGCTAGCACACGAAAATGCCCGCATTATGACATTGAAGATCATAGAAATGGGACATGAACTTGGTATGAAGGTCCTTGCTGAAGGGGTAGAAACGGTAGAGCAACTGGAATTTCTGCGAGCCAATTTTTGTGATCGCGTCCAAGGGTATTTTTATAGCCGACCAATTTCACTTTCGGATTTATTGAAATGGTTGAAATGCGAATAAGGAAATTTATGAGATACCAGTTTTATGAATGTGATATCAACCAGATGATTAATAGCACTATGAAAGGCACCCCTAATAGCCACGCAATAATATATTTAAACATTTTCACCTCCTTTTAAACTAAGAAATATACCGGGAAATTATACCGGCGGAGGCGGAGGGCCGCGTCCAACGATTAAGTAGTACACCAGCGATAAAATGAATAGCACAATGAAAAAGAAAAATAGGATTTGTGCAATTTGAGTTGCGGCAGCAGCAATACCAGTGAAACCCAGTAGCGCAGCGACAACGGCAATAATGAGAAATACGATTGCCCAAGACAACATAGTGACACCTCTTTAATCAAATCTTTTACTAGGGGCGGTTGAATCTTTGGGCAGATATCTTCTGCGCAGATCCATCCCACACCATGCACCAAAGCATGCTCCAATGGCCTCTACAAGAAATATGAAAAAGGTTGCTAAAGTCGCAATGCCGAGTTTATGAGCTTCTTTTTGATTAGCCCGATTTTCTTCATTGGTATTTGACGTCGTCGCGGATGAAGAGACAGCATTGTTCGCGGCAGCAGTGGCATTGTCAGTATCTGCATTCAAAGTCTCTTTAGAGACATTGAGAAAATTTTGCGGAAAAGTAACGATGGAGGCTTCTGATACGTGCGTTAAAAACGTGACGCTAATAAGAATGTATAGTACCCAAGTAATAAAACCATGTAAAATTCCATGATACGGTTCATTGGTACAATGATCATGACTAACGACCATGCTGGTCACTAAACCAGCGATAAAAAGCATGACAAAGCTACCTAGGAGTGTCCACAAATATGCTAAAGCAACCAGTACTTCTAAGCCTTTCTCGGTTCTGGTATAGCTGGAAAGACCCCCACCCAATGTTAACAGGTTAAATAAGAATAGCAAACCAAATGCGACAACGGCACCGACGAAAACCGCTTTCCAAGAAAAATATCTTTTGCAATGAGAATCATGCTGCATGTTCATAACGTTGTAATCCTCAATTTAAAAAATGCCCTTAACACGGTTAAGCATTAAGGGCATGTAACTAAGATTTATTTATTCTTCGTCGTTGTTTATTCCATTCTTAGCAAGAAATTTATCGATTTCTTTTTCAATACGATCTTTTTCATATCCATATTTCTTTTGTAATATGCCGCTGAGTTCTTGTCTGGTTCCTTTCATGCGTTCGATATCATCATTGGTGAGATCACCCCATTGTTGTCTCACTTTTCCTTTAAGTTGTTGCCAGTTTCCTTGAAAAGTATCTTTATTCATAATGCCTCCATTGGGTCATATTTGATTATTATGTAAATAACTACAGTTAATTAGCTGCTGGCACTTTGATTGTGACATCAGAGACAACGCTTTTTACACCTGCAACAGCCTTGGCTAATTTAACGGCATTATCAGCTTGAACTTGATTATCGGCGGTACCGGTTAAATGTACAACGCCATCGTTGGTTTCAACACTGATGGTAAATGCGCTAACATCCGCATCGCCAAATAACTTTTCTTTAACGAAGGCAGATTTTACATTCGCAGTGAGGCTAGAATCCGATGGTGCGGCGTCACCGTTTTCGGTGGTATTCACGTAGGTTTGATGTGGCGTGGTCGTGACATTGTTATCCATATTGGTATCAGCATAAGCATTTACGAAAGCCAATGAAGTGACAATTACCAATAATGTTTTAGAAATGTGTGAAATTTTCATGATATTACTCCTCGTTAAATTAACGGTAAAAAGACATGAACTAACTGGGTTTCATTGATGAAATGCAAGTTTTCTTCAAATTTTTCAGGTGACGGTTCAGAAGAGGGATCTTCTGGTTCTTGGGGCACCGGGTTCTCTGGAATATGAGGAAAAGGTTTTTCAGGATCGCTAGGCATAGGATCATCAGGATCTTGTGGCGTTTTAATGATGTTATTTTCCGTAATCGTGTATATTGGCAGCATTTTTTTTCTCAGTTATCTATGTTCAGCTTATATTTAAGAACGTCAGCTTATATACTAGTGAAATTCTAAGAAAAAAATACTGAATATTTATGGAAAAAAAGTAATGATGAAATTATTAATGGATAGCTATATGAGCTGCTGCAAATGAAATCAGCTCAAAAAAATTTAATGGATTTTTCTTTCAATTTGCCGTAATGATTATATAGGCGTAAAAGCAATGAAGAGAACAGTCATATGAAAGTAAAAGATCTTATTAAGGTAAAAGCATCCAGTATACTATTACTCTGGGCAATTATTTTTGCGCTCATTGGCGTGATTTTACTGATATTCTCTTTTAGTGGTATTGCTATTGCCGTGACTTTGTTTACGAAGATACTCTTTGTTTTATCGTTCGTATGTTTTCTGATTAGTGGACTGCTTTATTTCTTTAAAAAAGAGGTGAAAGTAATCAAAGAAAAAGACGACGCGAAGCCTTAATTTACCACCTATAAGTAAGAAAACTTACCTTTTTATAATTTGCGTTTTTTGCATGTTCATTATAAATTTGCACCATGGATAAAGAATATTGGCAAGCCAGATGGCAAACGCCAGATATAAAATTTAATCAAAATAAACCGAATGCATTTTTGCTGCAATATATCCCGGCCTTGAATCTTAGTCCTAATGCAACCGTATTTGTCCCTTTGTGTGGTAAAAGCATAGATATGGTTTGGCTTGCTGCGCAGGGTTATCGCATTGTTGGCGTAGAATTCAGTCCACAAGCCTGTCAAATGTTCTATCAAGAAAATAAGCTCCCCTTTCAAACAGAAGAAACAGAACGTTTTACGGTGTTTAAAGGGGATAAAATTACCTTGTATTGTGGTGATTTTTTTGATTTAACGCCGGCTATGCTAGGTAAAATAGCGGCTATTTACGATAGAGCGGCTTTGGTGGCGTTACCTTCTGATTTACGAACTAAGTATGCACGCCACTTACTGAATTTATCCCCGCTTAAGATCCAAATCTTATTAATTACTTTGAGTTATGAGCCAACGCAAATGCCAGGGCCACCATTTTCAGTTGATGAACAAGAAGTCAAAACTCTTTATGACAAACCATGTCATATTCAAACACTTTATAATGCCCCTGCGCAGGAAATCGCGCCGCATCTGCAAGCCAAAGGATTAAAACAAGCGCAAGAGCAGGTTTTTTTGATCACAAAAAATAGCGCGTTTAATCCATGACTTTGGCACGGGTAAACAAAGCAATTTGCGATTTTGCTGCTTTTTCCATAATTTGCGGATCATGCAAATAATCCATCAGCGCTCTTTGCGCTTGCACATAACCTTGTTCCCCTTCAAAGCCATGTTTTGCCATCACAGCCATTTGCATCGGCAGCAATACAGTTATCAGCGTTTGTCTTTTTTGCATGAGATCAGCTTTAGGATCAATTTGTCCCATCGTTTGATCGACTTGTTTTAAAAAATGTTCAGACATCATTTCGGTAGATATTTCAGCCACCAAGTTGCGGGCTTGTTCCAAGGTAATTTTTTGAACACTATCCATGTTAAATGCTTGTTTAAAAATCGTGTGCCATTTTTGTTCATTTAAACTTTGCAATTGTGGATCATTTTGTTGCTGATCAATCAATTGCTTGTTAAATTCAATCAAAGCAGTTTGTTCATTGGTAAATCCAAATTTTTTGGCAGTTTCGATTTGAATAGGTAACAATACGCCAAGCAACATTTGCCATTTAATGATTAAGGGATAACTGACTGCTTGAATTTGGGCGAGATCTTTTTCTTTGGCTTTGAGCCCACTGATGATTTGCTCTTGGGCTTGACGGAGTTGTTCAATCGTTAATACTTGTGTCATAGGATTTCCTGCAGAGTTTATGAGTTAAAATCGCAGGAGATATTGTATGCTATTTAGGCATTTTTTTAAAATGGCCAAGTGTAAAGTTAGATAAATTAATTATATTATTACGCCGGAGACGGTTACAGTTAAAAACGAGGCGATTTTCAATACCACAGTAACACCATGACGGAAGCTCAATTGAAAATCGCCTCCTCCACCAGCAACGCAATATTTGCGTTCGGTGAAAATTTACTTCATATCCCAGCCGTGTTTAGCAATAAACTTGTCAATCTCTTTTTCAACACGATCTTGTTCATAACCATACTTTTTACGTAGCATTCCTGCTAATTCTGGATAAAAATAATATCATTGAAATTATCTTCATCATGCTTAATATAAAAATAAATTGCAAGGGGAAATATAAAAATCATAGGCAAAAAAAGCTCATGAATAAGCTTGAAAACTTTCTATTTGAGGAAAAATAATTGATGCACTATAAATGCCGAGGTATAATAGGGCTTATTTGCATAAGCCCACATCAATATTGGCGCAAAACGCGTTATAGTTTTTTAATTAACGCTGCTTGAACGTTTTTAAGAACTTTTTCTAATTTTTTTACTAATTCAATATTTTGCGTTTGGCTCGCTAAACTTGAATTTTGTAACTCATTTTTGTATTTTTTAAGTTGCGCACTACTAAAACGCAAAGCCGAGTTGAGTTCTCTATTTAAACGCGATGATTTCTTTGCGCGTTTTTTAGAGGATTTTCTCGGTTTTAGGCTTTTTTTGGCTTTAACCTTTTTAATGATTTTTTTTGCCTTAGCTTTTACTTTTCTTTTAACCGCGGTCACTTTTTTCTTCGCTTTTGAGACGACTTTTTTGGCAGGGCTTTTTTTACGTCGGGTGAGTTTCTTTTTTGGCATGGGATCATCCTTAAGATTTTAAAATTGAACACTGTAAAAATAGCACAAATTCAGTTATATTGCCTTGTATATACAGTATATGGCAATAGAGAACTAAATCATTTTTTTTTGCGCCCGATATGATAAGTAGATTCTCTAAGTAAAACACTAGATAAGGAACTAGTATGTTATATTATGCAGCGTTATTTTTCATTATTGCCCTAATTTCTTTATTAGTGATTTTCTTTGGTAATGTTCTCGCTGGTTTTGCTGTTGTGGTGGCAAAAATCAGTTTCTTTGTATTTCTTGCTTTGTTTATTATTTGCTTTGTTATCGATTTTAAAAATCGACGTAAGAAAGGCAAAAGTTAATCACTGACTGGAATTTAACTGAAAATTATATCAGTTATAGAAAAAGTTCAAACTCAACGGAGGGTGTTATGACTAAGAAAGCCACCACTAAAAAACGTGTTACGAAGAAAAGTACCACGAAAAGGGGTAAAGGTCAGCATACCCAATATGGTAAAGGATCGCAAAACGAAGTTAAAAAAGAAATGCACCGCTTTAAACGCGGTAAAGCGGTCAGTGGGCGAGGAAAAACCAAGGTAAAAAGTCGCAAGCAGGCAATTGCCATTGGTTTGTCAAAAGCCCGCAAGAAAGGGATTAAGGTACCTAAAAAGGCTAAATAGATCTTGAACAAAATGGATGCGCATTCCTGCTACAGTAAAATCTATCCCATATGGTGTTTTTTACTTTCTTTGATACCACAACTCGCACCAATACAACATCCCATTGCACCGATGAAGAATGCAGAAAAAATCACTAAACCGGTATAGCCAATGTTATGAACTTCATTTGTTGGCATGTTCGAAGCGGTGTGATTTGCCTGCATCGCACTAAAAAGCGACTGTAATATGGAGGTAGAAGTTGCATCTTTCATTGCAGAAAGAAACAGCCAACTGATCATTAAATATAACGACCAAGTGACGAAACCATGCAAAAATCCATTGGCTAAATGAAATGAATGATCGTGTCCTACCAATCTGCCTGCAACCCAGCCTGGAATAAATAACACGATGTAACTTCCCACCACGAACCAAGCCACGCTCGCAAAGGTCAAAGCCATTTTTTCAGTATGATCTGGCGCATATAATGATAAACCTAACGCGAGGGTGAGCAGATTAAATAAAAAGGTCATTCCCATGGCCATCACCGCACCGGCAAAGACAGCTTTCCAATGAAGATATTTTATGTGATGTGTGGATTTATCCATTGTGCCCATTGGGGTTGTATGCTCTTTCATAAAATGGTTCCTTACCGGGTTAATTAATGGCCACCAAACAATAAATAAATCACGATCAGAAGGGGTAAGGGGACACCTAATAACCATAAAAGTAGATATTTCATAGGATATTCCTTAAAAATAAAACTACTGAAAGTATAGTATGTTTTATTCATAGAAATGATGAAGTCGCTATGATAGTATGAGTGTGATTTTGTAATGTATGTTTTATAACTTAGTTCAAGGTAAAGTCAAATGATTAAAAAAACATCGCTGCTTTTAGGTTTAATTTTCTGCCTGGTTTCTACCATCGCGATTAGCCAAACACCTTCCAGTACGCAAATTAAAAAAGTTGAAAAATTATTGGAAAGTGTGCATTTTGATCAACTCATGGAACAACAGATTGATGCTATCGTCGAGGCTATGGCGGGCGAACCCAGTTTAGCAAGTCATGCCAAAGAATTTAGAACATTTTTTATCGATATTATGGATAAAGAAAATTTAAAAAAGGAAATGATGCAAGCCTACCTAAATTCGTTTACGGAAGAAGAGATAGACGAAATGATTAAATTTAATCAATCGCCTTTAGGTCAAAAGATTTTGAAAAAAATGCCGGAATTAACCAAACAGATCTCTTTGTCTATGCAGAAAAACATGACGAAAAATCAAGACAAAATTCGAGATTATTTTGTGAAGGTTGCTGCTAACGAAGCGGCTAAACAATAATTATTACAGCCTGGAATAGGCTACGTCGCTTGATTTACATTCCTGAATGGGTAAAACCCTTTCTGCTTTTTCTAACGGACTTGCCAATGTTTGACTAAAAAGCATTGGCATTTCTGTCGCAGGTTTTGCTAAGCGTTGTAAATCTTCTAAAGTACGTGGATAACGTTGTTTAAATTGACTGAGTTGTTGTAGGTTGGCGCGACTTAATAGCCATTGGTTGATGAGTTCAATTTGTTCTCGGGTGTAAACCGTTCCGGTCGCTGAAATTTGCGGTTTTTTCCAAGTCACATAAAATTCCGGGTGGCGACTTTGTAAAATAGCGGCTAATTCTTTGCCAGAGTCACTCTCCCATAATCCACCGCCTAACAGAGATGAAATCAGCAGACAAGGGAGTGAACCAAATCGGATCAGGAGTTCTTGATTATTATCAAATAGTGCCAGGATTTTTCTTTCTAATTTAATGGGGATCCAATGGGTGCTGGGTTTTATCAAATATCCGCGTGGCATATCTTTATCAGGTTGCTCAAGGAAACCATGAAATACAAACCAAGTGTTCGGGTAACTCGAATTGTTGCCAGAAGAGCGATAAAACGGAAAGTTATTTTCAAAGAGAATGATTTGGCGTTGGGTCGGTATATCACCGTCGATTGATCTATAAATGATCATATCTAAAGCCATGAATATTCCCCATTTCACAATCAAAAACGACATTGCTTTGCTAACTAAATTATATCGTTTTTGACTTTTTTCGACAACTGCTGCGCCGGTTATTCATCTGCTTGGGCCCCCCGTTCATACTCAGGCTGATTTGGGTTATGATGTTTTGATGATTCAAAAGCCCTTGAAACACAGCATTTTCACCTTGCTATGCATTAAGCTGATATTTCTGATATGTTTGTGGAAAGTTTTTTTTAGTCAACCGTTGCCAGTAGAGAAGTGTAAACTGGGGTTAACAGAGATTATATTGCAAAGCAAAAAACAGTGACATACATAGCCAAGGAAGGTGATGCATGCTAGACGATTCCATCGTGCAATTATCGCGCTTACAATTTGCGATCACCGCCTTGTATCACTTTATTTTTGTCCCGCTCACATTAGGCTTAGCCTTTATTCTCGCCATCATGGAATCCGTTTATGTCCTAACCGGTAAAGAAATTTACAAGGACATGACGCGCTTTTGGGGCAAATTGTTTGGGATCAATTTTGCCATGGGCGTCGCCACAGGCCTGACCATGGAGTTTCAATTTGGTACCAACTGGGCGTATTACTCTTATTTTGTCGGTGACATTTTTGGTGTGCCCCTGGCCATTGAAGGCTTAATGGCGTTCTTTTTAGAATCGACGTTCATTGGTTTGTTTTTCTTCGGTTGGGATAAGCTTTCCAAAGCACAACATCTTGCCGTGACTTGGTTGGTGGCCATTGGATCAAATTTATCGGCAATGTGGATTTTAATTGCAAACGCTTGGATGCAACATCCCATAGGCGCATATTTTAATTATGAAACCATGCGCATGGAGTTAGGCAGTTTTGCAGATTTATTTTTTAATCCTGTCGCGCAAGTGAAGTTTGTCCACACTGTTGCCGCAGGGTATGTCACCGGTGCCATCTTTGTTTTAGGGATCAGTAGTTATTATTTATTGAAACAACGCGATGTGGCGTTTGCCAGACGGTCATTTGCGGTAGCAGCAGGATTTGGTTTAGCGTCGGCCTTATCTGTGATTGTGCTTGGCGATGCCAGTGGTTATACCGTGGGTGAAGTGCAAAAAGTGAAATTGGCAGCCATTGAAGCTGAATGGGAAACGGCCAAACCGCCGGCTGGCTTAACTATTTTTGGCATACCCAATCAAAAAGAAAAACGCGTGGATTATGCAGTGCGTATTCCTTATGTTTTGGGATTGATCGCTACGCGCTCGATTGATGAACCTATTTTAGGATTAAATGAATTGGTGGCGCAAAATGAAAATAAAATTCGTTTAGGCATTAAAGCGCATGCGCTGTTAGAACAGATCAAAACCAGCACAACGCCCGATCCTAACTTAATTGCTGAATTTGATAAAATTAAAGATAACCTGGGTTATGCCCTGTTATTAAAGCGTTATCAACCCAATTTACCCGCAGCAACGGAAGATGAGATTAAACTTGCTGCTTCCCATACGATTCCACAAGTGACACCCTTATTTTGGACATTTCGCATTATGGTTGGACTTGGATTTTTGATGTTATTTTTATTTATTGGGGCATTTTATTTTAATATTAAGGGAAAATTACACGAGCGAAAATGGTTGTTAAGATGGGCTTTATATAGCATTCCGCTGCCATGGATAGCGGCCGAGTGCGGTTGGGTTGTCGCAGAATATGGGCGTCAACCTTGGGCGATTGGCGAAATATTACCCACTTATATGGGGGTATCGTCGATTAGTCATTCGCAAGTATTATCTAGCTTAGCAGGGCTCATCGTGTTTTATAGTATCTTACTCGTGGTAGAGCTGTATTTAATGATTAAATATGCCAAACTGGGGCCAAGTACGTTAGGAACAAAACGTTACTTTTTTGAGCAATAAAAAGGATTTTATCATGGTGTTTGATTACGCAACATTAAAGCTATTGTGGTGGTTTATCATTCTCGCGCTGTTTATCGTATTTTGTATGTTAGGTGGTCGCGATTTTGGCGTAAGCATTTTATTACCGTGGGTAAGTGATTCAGATGATGAACGACGTGTTGTTATTAATAGTATTGGATCAACGTGGGAAGCGAATCAAGTCTGGTTTATTACCTTTGCCGCTGCTATTTTTGCTGCTTGGCCTATAGTTTATGCCACCTCGTTTACTGCGTTATATGCTGCATTATTTTTAGTGTTGTTTACCCTGATTATTCGTCCGCCTGGCATTGAATATCGCAGTAAATTACCGTCAAAAGCGTGGCGACAAACGTGGGATTGCGCATTATTTCTCAGTGGTATTGTTCCTGCGTTAATATTAGGCGTTGCTTTGGGGAATATCTTTTTAGGTTTACCGTTTCATTTTGATGACAATTTAATGCCGCACTATGAAGGTGGTTTCATTCAACTGCTCAATCCCTTCAGTATTCTGTTTGGTTTGGCTAGCATCAGCATATTGGCGTTTCATGGCAGTATTTTTTTACAAAAAAAGTTGCCAGCAGAATACGGTGAACGTTTAAAGAAATTTCATATTTTGTTTGGTTGGGGTTTTATTGTTTTGTTTGTGCTCATTGGCATGTGGATTGTCTGGGGTGTGAATGGGTATCACATTGATGCCATGCTTGACGTGAATCACGCGATGAATCCGCCTCAAAAACAAGTGAGTGTGGTATTACAAGGCTGGTTAAGTAATTATCATCAGTATCCAGCTTTATGGGTGTTACCTGTTGTTACTGTGTTGGCTGTTATCTTGGCCATGATTGCGGCATTAAACGTGGCATCAACATTGGCATGGTTATTAAGTGCGCTGAGTTTGGTTGCCGCGTTGCTGACGGCAAGTGCAGCCTTATTTCCGTTTATCTTACCCTCGCTCACGCATCCACAGCATAGCATTACGTTATGGGATGGCACTTCCAGTCACCGTACTTTGCAATATATGTTTTGGGCCGTGGTGATCTTTTTACCTCTCATCGTCGCCTATAGCAGTTGGGTGTTTAGCGTGTTATCGGGTAAATTGAACAAAGAGGATTTAAAACGTGTTGAATCTTATTAAGGGGAAAATATGTGGTATTTTACTTGGATTTTAGGGGTTTTATTTGCTTGTTCTTGTGGGATCATCAATGTCGTTTGGCTGGAAAATGAAAAGAAGTTAGAAGAAGGTAAGCCAACATCTGAAATTTAACTAAATGTAAGATGAGTATTTTGCCGTAAGGAAATGTTTTTTAAAGTCATTTGGAAAGCGAACAGGGATGTTCGCTTTAGCAAAAGTCAGAGAGGGATCTCTGTTTTTGCGACAAATGACGCAAAAAAACATTTCCTTACGGCAAAAGTAGACGTAATCATTGACTCATAACGTGACTGATGCTTGAATGTCTGCGTTACACTCTATAAATAAGTTGATCACCTATCCATGAAAGTTGCCATCCCAAAGGAAATCACGGAGGCTGAGCGGCGTGTCGCTTTGGTTCCGCATTTGGTGCCTGAACTACGTCGTTTAGGATGCACGGTTTTAATGGAAAAAGGCGCAGGATCAGGCGCTTTTTATACCGATGAAAATTATCAAGATGTTGAATTTGTCGCTAACCGGGATGTGTTATTTCAGCAATCAGAGGTGATATTAAAAGTCGACGCGCCCACCCAGGATGAAATCAAACATTTTCAATCCAACGCTGTGCTGATTGGGATGTTATCCCCCCATCGTTATCAAGATCGGATCCAAGCGCTGTGTGAACGCCGTATCACCAGTTTTGCAATGGAATTTATTCCGCGGATTTCGCGTGCACAAAGTATGGATGCCTTATCTTCGCAAGCCACCATTGCGGGCTACAAAGCGGTGTTACTGGCCGCGAATATGCAACAACGATTATTTCCGATGTTAACCACTGCGGCAGGGACTATCCGGCCAGTGAATGTTTTGGTCATTGGCGCTGGCGTTGCCGGTTTACAAGCCATTGCTACCGCCAGACGTTTAGGTGGCATTGTGAAAGCCTACGATATTCGTAGTGCAGCCAGAGAACAAGTGGAATCTTTAGGCGCGAAAATGGTCACCATTGATATCAAAGCTGAAGGTGCAGGAGGCTACGCACGCGAGTTAACAGCTGAGGAAAAACAATTACAACAGCAAGCTTTATTTGATGCAGTGGCTAAAGCCGAAGTGGTGATCAGTACGGCATCGGTGCCAGGGAAACCCGCACCCAAAATTATTAGTACTCAAATGGTGGAAGCAATGACCTCTGGCGCAGTGATTATTGATGCCTCTGCACAATCCGGTGGTAATTGTGAACTCACTCAGCCGGACGAAATTGTGATGCATGGTGGCGTTCAAATTTATGGTCCGACCAATTTACCAGCGATGGTGGCACGAGATGCCAGCAATATGTATAGCAAGAATGTGGTAAATTTTTTAACATTGTTGATCAAAGAAGGCAAATTAGCCATCAATTGGGATGATCAGATTATCTCTGACAGCGTCTTAACACACGCAGGAGATATCAAACATGCTGGCACTCAGGCACAAATAGCTGCTGGCAATCTGCAAATGAAATCAGGAACGTTATCATGATAGATGGCTCTACCATTGCCTATTTATATATTGTTATGTTGGCTGCCTTTACCGGTTATGAAATTATTAAAAGTGTTCCGGTGATATTACATACGCCATTAATGTCGGGCACAAACTTTGTGCATGGCATTATTTTAATTGGTGCGATGATTGCGCTTGGTCAAGCCAATAATACAACAGAACAAGTCCTCGGCTTTTTAGCGGTATTAATTGCAACAATCAATGTTGTGGGTGGTTATGTGGTGACGGAAAGAATGTTAGAGATGTTTAAATCAGAGAAAACGCATGGATAGTATCGTTCAGATAATTTACCTTATCACCGCATTTATTATTATCGTCGGTTTGCGGAAAATGTCGCATCCAAAAACAGCCAAAGGTGGAATAAAATTTGCTGGCTGGGGAATGCTTATCGCCATCTTAGTCACCTTCATGGTGCCGAATATTCAAGGGATGGTGAATATTTCGTTGATTGTTGCAGCCATGGTGTTGGGGACATTGATCGGGTGGTATAGCGGTAAAAAAGTGCTCATGATCCATATGCCGCAAATGATTGCCATGTATAACGGCATGGGTGGCGGTGCCGCCAGTGCCATTGCTGCTATTGAATTACTGCGTTATCAAGAAGCGTCGCTCACCACGCGTGGTTTAGCGATTGTCGGTGCCATTATTGGTACCATTTCCTTTAGCGGTAGTATTATCGCTTTTGCCAAATTGCAGGATTTAATCAAACGTGTGGTCGTGTTACCTGCGCATCAGTGGGTGAATATTCTTATTACACTCGCCATCCTGGCTTGTGGCGTGATGATACTTATGGCACCCACACAAATTCTGTACCTTATCGCTTTTTATGCGTTATTACTGCTATTAGGGGTAACATTTACCATTCCGATTGGCGGTGCCAATATGCCGGTCGTGATTTCCTTGTTTAATGCGATGACAGGGTTGGCAGTAGGCATTAACGGCTTTGTGATGAATAACGCATCGCTCATTATTGCCGGTACTGTAGTAGGTGCTTCGGGGACATTATTGACCCAATTAATGGCTAAGGCGATGAACAAATCCGTGTCTTCGATTTTATTTTCTCCCCATCCTACAGGCGCGCAAGGTTCAGACACTGAAACCACGGGCAGTTTAAAACCCATTGACGTGGCAGATGCGGCAGTGATGATGGCTTATGCCAACAAAGTTATTATTGTTCCTGGTTATGGCATGGCGGTGGCGCAGGCGCAACATAAAATCTGGGAGCTGGTGCAGCAACTTGAACACCGTGGCGTGACGGTCAAATTTGCCATCCACCCGGTAGCAGGTCGGATGCCAGGTCATATGAATGTACTGCTTGCTGAAGCGGGTGTGCCGTATGACAAACTGGTCGATTTAGATGAAATCAATCCTGAATTTTCAAACACCGACGTTTCATTAGTGATTGGCGCCAATGATGTGGTCAACCCACAAGCGCGCACCCATCCTGACAGCCCCATCTATGGCATGCCTATACTTGATGTGACTAATGGGCATAATGTTCTCGTCATCAAGCGCGGCCAAGGTAAGGGGTTTTCTGGGGTCGAGAATAGTTTATTCACGATGGATAATACTCGTATGCTCTATGGGGATGGTCAAGACGTGGTCAATAAGCTCATCCAAGCAGTTAAAACGTTATAGCTTCCTTTTACACATCATGTACTACAATCCTAATGAAGACTGGAAAAATAATTAGTTTGGTAAATATCTTTGGCGATGGTATGAACAGAAAGCTTAAAAGACAGTTACAAAATGAAATTGATTCTTCATTTTTGTATCAAAAATTAGCTGAGCATTATCAAGATAAAACGGCCTGCCAAATTTTAAGTAAATTATCACAAATAGAAGATCAGCACGCGCAAAAATTAGTAGCGAAAATTCAATTACAACAACCTAAATTTACTGCGCCTAAACCGAGTTTACGCGCCAGAATACAAGTAAAATTAGCCAATTGGATTGGTTATGACAATATTTTGGCCGATCTTGCCGCCACCGAATGGCAGATCTCAAAAAATATGATTGCGAAAAAAGAAGCGAGCGGCTTTCCTATTA
>Ga0207089_1092_pt1 | contig 15096 bp, 18 predicted proteins | sample Alteio_BWMinHeat_49_FD_153571 | JGI IMG/M metagenome (GOLD analysis project Ga0207089, IMG submission 153571) | Enriched cells from forest soil in Barre Woods Harvard Forest LTER site, Petersham, Massachusetts, United States -... | ecosystem: Environmental > Terrestrial > Soil > Temperate forest >...
TATTTCATCATGATCAGATCCAAATAATTCGATTTTTATCAATGGTGTAGACTCACTTAACCTTGCATATGTTGATGAAATAACTTTGCCGGGTCCTAATTCTTTGTCCACAAAAATTTTACTAAAACCTGATTTCTTTATGGCATGATTATAGTAAAAAATATCTCCTGCCAAAGAACCAAGTCTTTCAAATTGTTTTCTAGCCGAAGAAGTTTTTGATATGAATACTACATTGTTTCTCTTTTTAATGGCTGCTGTAATCATGGAACTAAGGGCGGACTGTCTGGTTAGAAACTGAGAATATAATGAACCATCTAATATCACTACATCGGCTTTATCTACAGATGAGGTACAGGCATCTATTTCCATTTTACTGGCCTGTGTCTCAAGTTCAGGTGACGGTGTACCTAGACCATGATTATGAAATTCTGAAATCACGGTACTATCTGATTTTATAGCTACTGCCGTAACTACCCAAAGTTCCAACCCTTGAAATTTTGTGCTGTTGTAGCTACTATCTATCCCGGCAATTTCACAATCCTGCTTCTGTGGTATGTAATCTATCCAATTGTGCTTGGCTTCCTCTATGATCTGATCAAATTTTTCTCCTTTTAAAATAGAAAGTGTCGCCTCCCGTTTTTTTAATGCGTCAATATAGACAGTATTTAGCATAAGCACACTTTGTATACAAGCATAAAATGTTTAGCGTTTAAAACAGATTAGTGTACAAGCTAAGATGTAATCCATTTTCGCCTAAATCTTATTCGTAATTGTCTAATACTTTCAAACAATAATTGCAGACAGGATACCCATTATCATCATATTCGGTTTTACAGCGTTTGCATATTCTATGCATGTATAGTATACTTACAACACACTGCTATTTTCATTTATGGCTAAGAAAATTAGGAGCTAATTTATTGTACAGATACATAAGATTGCCGTGTTTGAAAATGAAAAAACTTGGGCTAGTGCAGTATTAAATAACTCAACTGATGAATTCAACAGGAAATTTGATCAAGCAATTGATGTGGTAAAAAAAGATTTTGGCAAAAAATATCCGATGATAATAGGAGGAAAAGAAATTTACTCTGATAATCAATTTCAAGTACGATCTCCAGCTGATGCCAGAATTGTTATTGCAAATTTTCCATTGGCAACAAAAGAAGATGCACTTCACGCTATAGAATCTGCAAAGGATGCCTTTTCAAGATGGAGTCAAGTATCTTATCAAAAAAGAGTTGAAATCTTTAGAGAATGTGCTAAAACTTTGTCTTCTGATAAATTCCAACTCGCTGCTATAATGACATTTGAAAACGGTAAAAATCGCCTTGAATCTATGGGGGATGTAGATGAAGCAGTTGACTTTCTTAGATTTTATGCAGAACAGCTTGAATTGAATCAAGGCTTTTCTAAGGAAACAAAGAGCACCAGTCCAAATGAAAAGACACGAAGCGTACTCAAACCATATGGTCTTTGGGGAATCATATCTCCATTTAATTTTCCATCTGCTATTGCAATTGGAATGACTACGGGTGCTCTCATTACGGGTAATTCTGCAGTTCTCAAACCATCTAGCGACACTCCACTTTCAGCATTCAAATTTGTAGAATCAATCTATCACAAGCTTCCTCCTGCAGCCCTGAATTTTGTTACTGGTACAGGAAGTATTGTAGGTAAAACAATATTTGAAAGCTCACTTGTTGATGGAATTGCTTTTACCGGCTCAAAAGAAGTTGGAATGTTTGGGTTTGAAGCTTTTGTCAAGAAACAACCACGACCATTTATTTCTGAAATGGGAGGAAAGAATCCTGCAATAATTACAGAATCAGCAGATCTTGAAAAAGCTGCAGAAGGAGTTTTACGTGCATCATTTGGATATGGCGGACAAAAATGCAGTGCATGTTCCAGAGTTTATGTGCAAAAAAACATTGCAAATCAGTTTATGGAAAAACTAGTATTAAAAACAAAATCCATCAAGATAGGTTATCCTTGGCAAAAAGATGTTTTCATGGGACCAGTCATCAATGAATCTGCAGTAAACAAATTCCAAAGAGCATCAGAGATTGCAAAAAAAGATGGAAAGATTGTATTTGGTGGTTCTGTTCTAAAAGATTCAGATTATCAGCACGGATACTTTGTAGAGCCTACAATAGTTACCGACCTTCCACAAGGGCATGAGCTAATAATGGAAGAATTGTTTTTACCATTTGTTTGTGTTATTCCGTTTGATAGCTTTGATGAAGGGATAAAGATGGCAAATAAAACCAATTATGGTCTTACTGCTGGGATATTTAGCAAAGATCAGAAAGAAATTGAAACATTCTTTGAAAAAATCGAAGCTGGTGTGACTTATGCAAATAGAGCTGCAAGCGCAACCACAGGTGCAATGGTTGGAGCTCAACCATTTGTTGGCTGGAAAGAATCTGGAATTTCAGGTAAAGGAGCTGGAGGGGAATACTATCTTCTTCAATTCATGAGAGAGCAGACTCAAACTCGATGTGAATGAATAAAGGAACTTCCCAAAAGCAGAATGTTTCGCTTTCTTTCCTTTAGTCTTCTAATAGAATAGGGAAGCCAGTTTGTTCCATATGGAATATACTCTGATACCGAAAATCCCTTTTTTACAAGAATTGGTTTTAATTCATCTCGTATTCCTTTTAGCATTTGGAACTCAAATTTTTTTTCGTACGTTTTGTACAATTGTATTGCTTCATCTATTAATTTAGAATCATGCGTTGCAATGCCAAATTCATTACCATTGGCAAAAAGCATTTCCATTAATTTCTTATAATTTTCATCAACTTCTTTTCTTGTCTGAAAAGCAGTTTTCTTATCTTCATGATATGCTCCTTTTACTAGACGGACTTTTGCTCCTTTTTTTAGCAGCTCAGCCAAATCTTTTGATGTTCGTTTTAGAGTTGCTTGAAGTGCTATACCTAATCTTTCATATTTGTCAAATAATTCATCATAGATTGCAATGGTGTCATCAGTATGTTCAGATGACTCCATGTCAATCCAGACAAAAGATTGTGATAACGATGCCTTTTCTATTATTTTGCCAAAGTTTTCAGAGCAATCCTTTTTGTTTTTTGATAATCCTATTTGGGTGGGTTTGATCGATACACCACCTTCTACTTTTGATTTGTGTAAATTAGCAACAAGAACAAGATATTCTGATACGGTGTCCTCGATTTGATTTTTTGATGTCATATGTTCACCAAGCTTGTTGATTATTGCATACATACCGTGCTTGTTTGCAATACGTGCTGATTCCAATGCTTGCTCCATGGTGTCACCAGCAATCCATTGCTTGGCTATTCTGAAGAGAAATCTCTCCATTAATCCTGATTCTGCTTGTTTCAATTCATTGACCTTTTTTCATTATATCTAATAAGATTAATTTCATAATTCAATTTATGTACTAATCTCATTTATGTAGGATTATTTTTCCTATTACTAATAGCTTTAACAAGGGTTGACTATATCATTTTGATATCTTGAAGAGAATCGGACTTTTGGGATGTGGTGCAATTGGTACTGAAATTGCCTTGGCAATTGATTCAGGAAAGATTCCAGCCAAACTAACTCATGTTTTTGATTTTTCTAAAGATGCTTCAAAATTACTAGTAACAAAACTAAAGGACAAACCTGAGATCACTGAAAACGTAGGTTTGCTTGCTGCTGCACCAACTGATATCATTGTAGAAGCAGCATCCCAAGATGCAGTTAGGGATAATGCACTCAGTATACTGCAAAACAGAAAAGATTTGATGATTATGAGTGTTGGAGCGCTTTTAGACGAATCCATTTTGGATATTATAGTTGAAGGTTGTAATGATTTCAAAAGATCAATATATCTTCCATCTGGAGCAATTTTGGGTCTAGATGGTATACGCTCTGTAAAAGATGAATTAGAATCTATTACATTAGTTACGACAAAAAGTCCAAGATCATTAAAAGGAGCAAAATTCTTTGAAACTTCGAAACTTGATATTGAAAGTATTACAGAATCTACAACAATTTTTGAAGGTGCGGCACAAGAAGCTGTACAACTTTTTCCTGCCAATATTAACGTGGCAGCTCTTCTTAGCTTGGCTGGACTTGGAAGCTTAAACACAAAAGTAAGAATAGTTGCAGACCCAAATACTGACAAAAACACTCATGAGATAGTAGCTCAAGGTAAATTTGGCAAGTTCTCAATCAAGGTGGAAAATATACCTAGCACTAGTAACCCAAAGACAAGCAGGCTTGCAATCTTGTCTGCGATAGAGTGCCTGAGGGCAATCTGTCAAGATAATATTAGAATTGGAACATAAATGGCAAATATTGCCATCATATCACAACACGCCCTCAAATATGTCATAGACCTTATCCTTTAAATGATAAAAATCTCCAATTTACTTTGGTCAAATGGATTTAAAATCAGAAATCTTGAAGCTTAAAAAAGAAAAAGACATTCTTATTTTGGCTCATAACTATCAACTTCCTGAAGTACAGGATATTGCAGATTACGTAGGGGATTCTTTAGGATTATCAAGACAAGCTGCAAAAACAACACAAAAAACAATTTTGTTTTGCGGTGTACACTTTATGGCAGAAACTGCTGCTATCACATGTCCAGACAAAAAAGTGCTCATACCAGATCTAGCTGCAGGTTGCTCATTATCTGATACAATAACTGCAGATCAATTGCGAAAATGGAAGAATGAACATCCGGGGGCCATAACCGTAGGTTATGTGAATACAACTGCCGAAGTAAAATCTGAGCTTGATTATTGTTGTACATCGTCAAACGCAGTAAATGTTGTAAAATCAATTCCTGAAAATAAAGAAATTCTATTTTTGCCAGATATGTTCCTCGGATCATATGTTGCAAAGATGACAAATAGAAATAACATGTTTATCTGGGCAGGAGAATGTCATGTCCACGCTGGTATAAGATCGCAGGATGTACAAGAAAAACTAAATCAATATACTAATGCTGAATTTCTAATACACCCAGAATGCAGCTGCACTTCATCAGTTATGTATGATGTTGCATCAGGGGACTATGGAAACAGACAGGTTCAAATTCTGTCCACCGAAGGGATGATGAATCATGCAAAGGATTCGCCTTCGAAGAAATTTGTTGTTGCGACAGAGACGGGAATATTATATAGAATGAGAAAACAGAATCCAGATAAAGAATTCATTCCTATTTCCGAAAATGCAGTATGCAAATACATGAAGATGATAACTCTTGACAAAGTATATGCCTCCATAAAAGAAGAAAAATATGAAGTTAAGGTTCCAAAAAATATTGCTCAAAAAGCACAACTTGCAATTGAAAGAATGCTTGCAATCAGTTAACTTCTAAACTCAAATCTAGCCCTGGTGCTGAACTAGTAATTTTTCCAACTGATATCATGTCAACGCCAGTTCTTGCATATGATTGAATGTTAGTAGAATCAATACCTCCTGAAGCTTCGATTCGTATTTTGTTCCTTAGATGTAATTTTTTTAGAATGCTGATAATTTTTGAAATTTCATTTGGTGAGCGATTATCTAACATTATTATGGATGCTCCAGCTTTTGCAGCAAGAATTGCATCATTTAGACCTTCGACTTCAACTTCAACTATTCTGTATTTTTTACGTGCCTTTTGTACCAACTCCCAAACAGAATCAGAAACTGCAAGATGATTATCCTTTATCATAATCATCTGATCAAGTGACATCCTATGTCTATTGCCTCCGCCGATTTCTACTGCGTCCTTATCAAACAAACGTAATCCTGGCGCTGTTTTTCTTGTGGAGTAGAGTTTTACTTTTGGATTTGTCTTTCTTATTTTATTTACAAGATGATTGGTTTGAGTTGCAATTCCGCTCATTCTGGATAATAGGTTAAGCGCGGTTCTCTCACATGGTAATATGGTGTGGGCAAAACCTGAGATGATCATTATTTTCTGGTTTGGTTTAATTTTTGAGCCATCTTTTTTTAGAATTTTTACTTTACATCCTCTTGAGACAAAGAGGTATTTTACATATTGTACTCCAGCTACTATCCCTTCCTGTCTTGAAATTATACTTGTAGTGATTTTTTTTCTTGGTAAAAGATTACTTGTAATATCACCTTTCCCAACATCTTCAGCTAGAAAATTATCAAGCGCTTTTCTTGCACGTATGTACAAACTAAGTTACCTTGAGAGCATACTTACCCATTGTTGTTATTCCCAAAGTTTTTGCAACTACGGATGTAGCTGGATCAACTATAAGAATAGAACCGCGCCAATCTGGAGTCAGATCTGCTGATTTGCAATTAGGACAAACTTTACCTATTGTTACAAATTTACATTTTCTACATGCCATTTCTTTTACCATATTAATTTCACTTTGCTTCTACAACTTTCTTAGCTTTTTCTGCTGGTGGGGCTTTAGCTTTTTCAGTTTGAGCTGCTGGAGATTTTGCTTTCTTTATCTCTTCTTCTATCCACTCGTCTGCACCAAGGAAAGGCTGTCTGCATGTAATGCCTATTTTCATGGCTGCAGTTTTTCCAAGAGAAACTGCAGTTATTCTTGCACGAAGAGTAGTACCGATCCTCATTGTTCTTCCACTTTGATTAGCAAGTATCAAACCAGATTTTACATCGCTTTTTAGATAATCGTCCATAATTTGTGAAAGATGTAACAATGCATCAGTTGCTCCAATTCTTACAAACGCACCAAAGTCTGTAATCTCAACAATCTCTCCTCTAACAATTTCTTGAAGTTTTGGATAGAATGTCAAAGCTGTAAATTCAACTTTATGATATGTACCTCCATCACCAGAAACAATTTTTCCCATTTTTTCAACTTTAGTATCTAAAATCATAATTACATAACCAAGTTCAGGATTTATCATGCTCTCATATTTTTCTCTAAGTATGGTAGTTGCCGCTTTTTTGAGAGATTCGCCAAACAGTTTAGGCGGAATCCTAACTACATCAGTAAGTGTAGATATAGAAAACATCTAAGAAATTTTATAAAATTTCAATTTATGAATCTTTGGATGACAAAATTAGCCATTTTTGCCTATGTTTAAATATCGTATTTGGACTTTTTCAATTTATGGTATCTGTAGACGACGTACTTAAGACCTTAAGCACAGTAATTGATCCTGATCTAAAAAAAGACATTGTTTCTATGGGAATGATTAAAGATCTAGAAATCAACAACAATGATCTAAAATTTACTCTTGAACTTACAACTCCAGCATGTCCATTTAATGATCAAATAGAAGAGGATGTGAGAAAAGCAGTAAGCACACTAGGAAATTTAAAGCTTGATCTGAAGGTAACTGCCAAAGTAATGGAAGGTCGTGCACTAAGCATGGACGAAATGATGCCAACTGTAAAGAACATCATTGGTGTAGCAAGTGGTAAAGGCGGAGTAGGTAAGACAACAGTTTCAGTTAACCTCGCACTAGCTTTGGCACAGTCTGGTGCAAAAGTTGGATTGCTTGATGCAGACATTTACGGACCTAGTGTTCCGTTGATGCTTGGAATGGGAAAAGCTGTAATGGAAGTTGAAAACAACAAGCTACAACCAGCTGAATCAAATGGACTCAAAGTAGTTTCGTTTGGATTTTTTGCTGAACAAGATCATCAAGCAGCAATTTACAGAGGACCTATAATTTCAGGAATTGTCAAACAGTTCCTTGTTGATACTAATTGGAGTGATTTGGATTATCTTATTGTTGATCTTCCTCCAGGTACTGGAGATATCCCATTAACACTGGCTCAAACTATTCCAATTACTGGAATACTAGTGGTTACAACACCGCAAGATGTTGCAAGTAATGTAGCAGTAAAGGCATTTGGCATGTTTCAAAAACTAAACGTCCCAATTATTGGTATCATAGAAAACATGAGTTATTTCAAATGTCCTGACTGTAAAAAAGATCATTATGTTTTTGGTAGGGGAGGAGCAAGAAAAATTAGTGAAAAATATGGTATTCCATTTCTAGGTGAGATTCCTCTTAATCCTGGAATCATGGAAGGTTCTGACTCAGGTAGGCCTGTTCTGGTGACAGATCCAAAATCTGCACACGCATCTGCATTTACTAGTATGGCAAAAAATGTTGCAGCAAGATGCAGTATATTGGCATCTCAGTTAAATGAGGAAATGAAAGCCGAAGTAGCTACACAAAAATAGTTTAAAACAAAGATACCTTGTGCATCTTCCAGATAACCTACGAGACAAACTAAAAAAACCACTAGGGGTTTTGCTTAAAGATTCTGATGTAACTAAAGAGAGTGTTTTGAAAAACATACCTACAGGATCATTTGTAATTTCAGTTGGCGATGCAACAACTGAAAAATTAATCAAATATGGAATAGTGCCATCGTTGCAAATTGTAGATGGTGTAGAAAAGAGAGTTAAAAGAGACTTGCCATCTGGAAATGTAAAAACTACTTTGAGTTGTAATAATCCTCCTGCAGAAATTACAACCGAAAGTGTAAAGACAATAAAAAAAGCATTCCAGTCTACAAAGCCAGTAAGGATTGCTGTTAATGGCGAAGAAGACTTGTTGGTTTTACCTGTAGTGGTGTATGCGCCTGAAAACTCGGTAGTTTTGTATGGCCAGCCAAATGAAGGACTTGTAATTGTACCAATAAATGCAGAGACAAGAAATAAAGCTCAATCAGTCATGGATTCTATGAGTTAGAGGGGAATGATGACACGGTGGCTGTATGATCTATGATTAAGCTACACAAGTTCTGACCCTGATAACTATTTTTGTGGTAAAATAGAAAAAATAAACCAGTTCAAACAGAACAATTGACAATTGAAATTAAACATTAACTAAAAAACTACATGTTGTGAAGATTGATTCTAATCTACGATTTAAAATTCTAGAAAAGACTGGGATTTATGCAAACAGGTTTGGAATACAAGAACCAAGAGTACTTCTTACCACTAAAGAGGTACTTGAGGTGCCAAAAGAAATGACTGAAGGAAGACGAACATCTGCGTACAAATACTATGGAGTTTCCTATATGCAACACAACATGATTTTTGTAAACATTAGAAAAATGCCAGATGAAAAAACTCTAGAAAATACAATTGTACACGAATTGATCCACATGCGGTTCCCATATCTTAGTCACGGTAAAAGATTCAACAAACTAGTAAGACAAGGACTTGCAGGCAAAACGTTTGCACCATACAAGAAAAGAAAATAGATATTTTGTGTTCTAAAATGGTTTATATTTACCGCAAATAGGCAAAAATCTAGTAAATGACGCTCAAAGAAATGATTCCGGTTGGTGCGTCAATTATATCTTTTATCATTGCCGCGGTCCTTGCAATGTGGGTTTCTAAACAAAAACCTGGAACACAGCAGATGCTAGATATTTCAAATGCGGTAGGGGTAGGTGCAATGGCATTTTTGAGAAGAGAGTTTAGAATTGTTATTCCTATAGCCATAGGTCTTGCGGTCTTGATTGGTGCTGCAATTGGTTTTACTAACGGTATTGCCTTTGCAGTTGGTGCTGGACTTTCTGCTATTGCAGGATTGATCGCACTTAAAATCACAGTAAAGGCAGCGGTTCGAGCTGCCAACGCATCGGGAAAAGGACTTGGGCATACATTTGCACTTGCATTTAGGGGCGGAGCAACAGTAGGTCTTGCTGTACCAGCTATGGCTCTTTTGGGCATGAGTTTACTTTATTTTGCATTTCCAAATCCTATCACAATTGCAGGAGTTGGTATAGGCGCTAGCTTGATTGCATTGTTTATCAGAGTTGGTGGTGGAATTTTCACAAAGGCTGCAGACATGGGTGCAGATTTGGTAGGAAAAGTAGAAGCAAATATCCCAGAAGATGACCCACGAAACCCGGCAACGATTGCTGATAACGTAGGAGACAATGTAGGAGATGCAGCTGGGATGGGTTCTGATATTTATGAATCGTATATTGTAACTATGCTTGCATCGTTACTGATTGCGGGATTGATTGGAACTCCGCAAAACTTGTTTTATCCAATGTTAATTGGCGCTTCAGGATTATTTGCATCTATAATTGGTATTGCAACAATAGGCCCACGAAAGATGACGGATGTAAACAAGCCACTTGCCAATGCATTTTATGTTTCCGCTGCAATAGCTATTGCACTTAATTTTATTTTCACATATCTTTTCCTTGGTCATACACAGATTGCCTATGCACTGTTTGGTAGTACAGTGATAGGAGTTATTCTAGTGCCAGTAATACAGAGAATCACCGACTACTTTACAAGCTACAGATTCAAACCTGTCCAAGAAATTGCCGCTTCTGCAAAATGGGGATATGCATCACTTACACTAATGGGAATAATACAAGGAATGCGTTCAACAGGTCCATTTATGATTGCAATTGTTGTGGCTTTAGCTACCTCATATGTACTGGCATCATCTGCAGCTCCAGATCCCACACAATCTACACTTTATGGGATCTTCGGTACTTCACTTACTGCTATGGCAATGCTAAGCCTTGCAGGAATTGTATTGAGTATAGATGCATTTGGTCCTATCAGTGATAATGCTGGTGGAATTGTAGAAATGACAGGTATGGGAGAAGAAAACCGCAAAGTGACAGACGAAATTGATGCAGTAGGGAATACTACAAAGGCAGTGACTAAAGGTTTTGCAATTGCAAGTGCAGGTCTGGCGGCACTAGCTATGATTCAAGCATTTCAATATGAGGCAGGAAAAGTATTTCATCATGTTTTTGATTATAGTCTTTCAAATCCAGCAGTAGTTATTGGATTACTTGTAGGCGGTTTACTACCATTCTTTATTACAAGTCAGCTTATTTCTGCAGTAGCAAGGGCAGCCTCTAAGATGGTAGAAGAAGTAAGACGACAATTCAAAGAAACTCCAGACATTCTGACAGGCAAAACAAAACCTGACTATGCAAAATGTGTAGATGTTGCAACAGTAGCTTCATTACGTGAGCTTTGGAAATCTGCAACAATAACAATTGCAGCACCAATAATACTTGGTGTAATTTTGGGACCCTCTGCAGTAGTTGGGCTTTTAATGGGTGCAGTAATTACAGGAATTTTCTTGGCCTTTCATCTAGCAAATACTGGCGGTGCATGGGACAATGCCAAAAAGTACATGGAAATTAAAGGTATGAAAGGTACTGAAGAACACAAGATAGCAATAGTCGGTGATATAATTGGAGATCCTTACAAAGACACTGCAGGACCTGCACTAAACACTGTCATTAAATTGTTAAACACTGTGGCAATAGTTTTCGTATCTGCGTTTGTCGGTATTTTTATTCTGTAGATTAATCTGATTTTTTGTCATCAATAACAAGTGTCATGTCAAGCTCATCTATTTGAGCCTCAATTGATTTTCTCATAGCATTGCTGTGATCCGGACAGAACTTGAAGAATCCATCCACTGTCTCAAAGCAACCACATATCCATTGAGTTCGTATCTCTCCTTCTACGGTTAATCTATTGTACGCGACTTTAGGTTTGTCCATGTTTTTCACTTATGTGACTGTTCTAAAAAGACTTTGTCAGAAAAAGTTAAAAAATTAAAAAAGAACTATGGGCAGCCTTCCATCTTTTGGATGAAATATCCATTTTTATGGATTTGTTCTGCTATTGGTTCTGGAGCTCCTTGAGTATGACAAAATTGGCATTCCTCTGTTGAAACAGCTGCATCTGCCTCTCCAACTGATTTTAGCCATTGCTTTGCATACTCTATAGCCTTTTTGTGGTCTTTGACATCTGTAATAACATCAAAGTGCATGGTGTGGCCGTCCTTAGCCTCTACATATGTATCGTATACGTGAATGTCCATATTTTGACAATTCTGAGAAGGGATATTTAATCTAAATCACAAAGATCGGCTGTTGATCCATAGGGTTACACTAAATATTCCAAAAATAAAGACCATAGATTTAGAAATAGACGACGAACTAGCCCCCGAAACAGTATCTTCTTTTCTTAAATGTCTGCCACTTGATGTGAAAATACACTCTTGGGGAGAGGAGCTCTACACAGATGAAACTCCTGTTGCTATAGGTGAGGAGAACGCCAAACCCTTGGTAGATTTAATGGATGTGGCCTATTGGCCTTCAGGAAAAGCAATATGTCTTTTTTTCGGACCCACCCCCATAGGCAAAAAAGATGAGATCAAACCATATTCACCTGTAAATGTAATAGGGAAAATCAAGAATACTGATAAGAAATTTCTAAAAAATATACCTGATGGCATGATGGTTACTTTTAGACTCTAAACGATGTAGGTATCCTTTTACGCAACCTGATCGTATATACTAGTGATTGTGGGGCTTTAAAACTCAACTCAAATGCAAAGAATGCGATGCTACATTTTTCGATAAAGAACACTTGGAAAGACACAAAAAAATTATCCATAAATAATTCTACTTTATTTCTAATAGTATGGACATAATTTCTGATTCAAAAATATATGCCTTGAATTCCTTATTTTTGTTAGAAAATATGACCCATGGAACTGGATTTATCTCCATGTATCTCTTGTCCGTCAAAGATGGATATGCAATGGAGTCTGGATGTGAATGGAAAATTCCAATTACCTCAAGTTTCCTTTTTTCTGCTTCACTGTAAGCTGCTAGTAACTCATCATTAGATATTGAAAAGTTGACTGGTGAATTTTCTATATTTTTTGTCAAAAAAATGTCTTTTACATCAAAGGTTTCATCTTCAATTTTGCCAAATAAAATAGCACATGATTCATTTGGAATGTTTTTTTTTGCGTGGTTAGTAAGAAGTTCTATATGATTTTGTAAAAGCACTAAGCTTTTTTGCAAGTTTATCCTACTGTAACTTTTCCCATCATCCAGGGATGTATTGTGCAGAAATATTCTGTAGTACCTGCAGAACTAAATTTGTATTGGAATGTGTTGCCAGCTTTTATTAATCCAGAGTCAAATGTTCCTGATGGACCTGCACTTGGGGTTCCACTTGTAACAGTATGTGATGCTGAATCTTTGTTAGTCCAAACTACTGTGGTACCAACCTTTGCTGAAAGTTGTGCTGGATCAAAATATTTCTGGTCAGGGCTTTGTTTTGATGCACCAGTTGAAATTGTTACGTTTGCAATAATTGGTTTTTGTGGTGCAGTGATCATTATCTTGCCAGTCATAAAGGGATGTATGGTGCACATGTAATCATATTCTGTCCCGTTTAATTTCGAAGTGTCAAGTTGATATTTTCCTCCTCCTTTTGTTATTAAACTTGAATCAAATGTTGCACCTGCATCAGATGCACTTGTTACTGTGTGTGGAGAGTTGTCATTATTTGTCCATTGAATTATGTTTCCTTTTTCAGCTGTAACGATATCAGGTTGATAGTTAGGATTGCCTTTGATTGATGCATTCACAAGTATTTGTACTGATACTATGGGTACATTGGAAGCGGGTACCACATTTGTTGCTGTCTCATTTTGTACTGTGACTGGCTGTAATGAAAACTGAGCTCCAGGACCTACGAATCCTAACGCACTGTATGAGACAATTCCCACTCCCATTGCCAATAAAAATATCACAGATATTGGTTTGAGGTATTGCGACATTCTCATTGCAGTAAATGCTATGACAACTGTAGGTATGATTATGATAAGTAAAACTCCGACAAATCTTGGTAATGATGTAACGGTGGTATTTTGACTTAGGGCAAACGCGCCAACGGAACCCGATATGCCGAAAATAACCAAAGTCGTCGCTTTTGCACGATTACTTGTTGATACTCCACCGCTTAGGATTCCAGCTGATAAAAATACCAGCCCAATAAACATCGTAAGTCCTGAAAGAGCTTGCATTCCAGTAAGGAATGTGTTTGCGATCCCAAGATAAGACAAGAAAACTCCAGCAAGGCCTATGGCAGTGAGGCCCATGCCAGGCATCATTAGGTCCCAGTCACTCATTTGTGGTACTTCAAATTAGTGAGATAATTAATCCTTTTGAGTATCTATTGGCAAACTTCGAAGAAATTAAATTCCCAGCAAAACCGCTAACAGAGGCATTGGGATTAAAAGAAGTACTGGAAATATCTAAACCTCGTATCATTATTCTTCTTGTAATTACGGCAGTAACATCAATGTATGCTGCTAGTAAATTGATAGGGCCTGAACTAAACTATTGGAGTCTTTTGTATATTATCATAGCTGGGTCGCTTTCTTCTGCTGGCTCTAGTGCACTAAACCACTATTATGATAAAGACATTGATCCCTTGATGAAACGAACTAGTACAAGACCGATTCCTTCTGGAAGAATGTCTGCAAAAAATGTCTTGTTGTATGGATTGATAGTTAGTTCGATTTCAGTAGTTTTTGCATGGTTTACTCTAAACCCTCTTTCTACATTTTTCATCGCACTTGGAATATTTTTCTATGTAATTGTTTATACTGTATGGCTTAAGAGAAGAAATTCTTCAAACATTGTCATCGGTGGATTTGCGGGAAGTGCAGCATCTATGGCAGGTTGGTCTGCTGCAACTGGTTCTATGGATATACTAGGAGCTCTTGTGGGAGTTTTGGTATTTGTTTGGACACCGTCCCACTTTTGGTGTCTTGCGATGAAAATAAAAGATGATTATGCAGAAGCCAAGGTTCCAATGCTTCCTGTTTTAATTGGAATGCAAAGAACATCAAAGTATATTCTGGTAAACACTGCAATCCTGTTACCATATTCTCTAGCACTAGTTGCATTTGGACTAGGCTATGTGTATCTTGTAATAGCTGCAATATCTGGCGGCCTGATGTTAGTGTATCATTACAAACTTACGAAAACACCGACTTCAGAGTTTGCTTGGAAAGCATACAAGGTTACTGCTCCTTATCTTACAATAATATTTGTTGGAATAGCACTGGATGCAGCATTTCACTTTCCAGTTTTTAAATAAAATAATTTATTTTAAAATTTAGTAAAATTATTTTACACTTCTTCTGAGATCTCTTGTTCTTGGTCGACACCAGGAAATCCAGCTTCATAATCACGTTCTAATTTTTCTCTACTTTGTTGCTCTACTTCATCTACCTCATTTTCTTTTTCTACTATTTCTATTCGACGTTGTTCTTTTGTGAGCCAGCTTA
>Ga0207089_1080_pt1 | contig 14964 bp, 14 predicted proteins | sample Alteio_BWMinHeat_49_FD_153571 | JGI IMG/M metagenome (GOLD analysis project Ga0207089, IMG submission 153571) | Enriched cells from forest soil in Barre Woods Harvard Forest LTER site, Petersham, Massachusetts, United States -... | ecosystem: Environmental > Terrestrial > Soil > Temperate forest >...
TTCGTAAATGCAGTACCAACCTGCCCTAAGCCGACAGCAATCTTGTTGCCTGCGCTCAGTGGCGGACTGGTTGCCGTGGTACCGAATACACCTGTTGTTGTGGTAGAACCCGCTCCCTGAATGGCACTGGCATACCCGCTCAAAAATGACGAAGCAAACAAAGAGCCATAACGCATCATGTAATGATAATCTGCGCTGCTAGCCATCACGGTGCGAGCCGTATCTGGATCAATTGCAAATGCAGTAATGTTTTTGGTTTTATCCCAATCGTCTCTGTTCATCATACTAAAGTTCAAACTCACTTTATCCATGCTAGGCGCCAGAGCTAATTTTCCTAATAACTTAGCGTCTTTGAAAGGTCCTTGCACGATAGTCACCATCACTGGAGTATCAGGATAATCACTGTCAACAGCCGTATCTAACACGCCGAATAGAATCGTCCCAGCCTTAATGAGTGGCGCACCTGTGGATGAAGTGGTGGTAGTAGTACTGGTAGTTTGTGTTTCGTTCGAACTACCGCTGGAGCTTCCTGGAGCACCTTTTTTAGCAGCATCAGCAGCACCGGAAACATGTGCCATTTTTGGCGGTTCCCACGCGGTAATTAACGTTTGTGCTTGAGCCGACATGGCAGTTTGTATTTGTTCTATTCGTTGCAATCTATCTTGTTCAGCCTGACTTCCAGCCTGACTAGCCGCTGCAGCGAATTCTGCTGTTTGAGCTGTTGGCGGTGCAGCTAGATTTCCTTGCTGCTGAATGTGAGCTGATATTGCAGCAAAATCAGCAGCACTCGGTAAATTAGTCTCCACACCGGGTATCGTCGCCGCACCGTTTTCTGCGAGTAAAGATGCTTGATATGCCTGCATCAACTCGGCTGCCATTTCGGGTGAAATTAAACCTGCTGCAACAGCACGTTTTAATTCATCAGCATAATCGGTAGCCGATGCATTATTACCTTGCAGCGCTTGCAAACGTTGTAATTCGGCTTGTAACTCTTTCAACTTTTGACAACTGGCTGGTACAGCCGGTGGAGAATTATCTTTTTTATTCTTAGCAAGTTGCTCCGTATCATGTTGGCATTGTGCTTGTAATTGCTGAATCATCGCTTCAAGAGCAGCAGCTCCGCCTTGATGCATTTGTTTATATTGCGCCAATAACCGCGCTGCTTCTGCGGGAGTCATTTTTCCAGCTGCGACTAAATGCTGCAACTCTGCAGCATAATCATCCACAGATGCATTTTTTAATTGCATAGCAGCAAGATCATTTGCCACATCGGGTGTGATCGCACCTGATTGAGCTAATTGTTTCAACCCAAAAATACTTGCCTTCGTCGCTTCTTGTGCTTGTTGCCCCGTATATTGCGCCAACAAACGTGCCGCCGTATCAGGTGAAATTTTTCCTTCACGCACTAAGCGATTTAATTCTGCTGAGTAAGCTGCGGGTGAAACATTTGCTTTCTGTAAAGCTAATAATTGTGTCGCCGTATCCAGTGGTAATTGACCCGATTTAATTAATGCATCCATCGTTGCAGCACTGTCTTTCAACAGCGCATTCTGATGTTGTTTTTTATATTTTTCTAATAACGCTCGCGCTTGCTCAGGAGTTAACTTGCCTTCTTTAACTAATTCAGCCAAGGCAGCTGCATATTCATCAACAGAAACATTTTTTTTCGCCAAATCAGCTAAGTAGTCAGCATCTTTTTGTGAAAGTTTTCCTGATTTAACTAAATCATTAAGATCATCAGCGACATTCGCGGCAGCTTCACCTGGGCAAAGTATGGTGCAGTTTTGTGAAGAAGTATCTTGCTGCTGTAAATTAACTAACGTTGGTACTGCGCTGCCACCAGAAATTTGTGCTTGCTGTGATTTTTGCGCATTCAATTCCATCAACGCTTGATAATATTGTCCTTGGATTTGTCCGCCTGGTGTCGATTGTAAATTACGTGGCGCAGCTGCTACGCGTGATGGCCCAACCGCTTTTGGACCGCCGCTGAGAATACGCACAGCAAAAAAGATTAATACAGAAACTGCCAGCAAAGCGCCAAAAATTAGAAACACTCTGCCTTTTGTGTCTGTGCCAGAAAAAAATTTAAAACTCGGCAATTTGAATGCCATCAAAAACCCCCAATCTTAAGTTCGATGGGCTTACCATATTGAGACACCAGTACCGAAGAACTTTTTTGTACCTGATAGGCAAACATGCCATCAGGACTTGTCATTCTGCCTACCCATCCCGGTGATAAAACCGTCAGTCGTGTGCGAAGATACATGGTATCGCCAAGCAACCATGCCATGCAGTCACCGCCCGTCACTGTTAATTGTTTGCTGCCAGTAGGGGCAATACCATCCAAAACATTTAACAACAGTTGATTGGCACTATTGGGTAACTGCGTGCCAGTTGGTAAATCTTTTGTATTCGGACCAATGCCTGCCACGTGAATATCAGTTCTATAATCGACGACGCGTTGACCCAACACTAGCGCCAAGGTAATAGGTGTTGGCAAACCAGCTAAGCGAACAACCAAATCGCTGTCGCCATAAGCAGAAAGTGCTTGAATCAATAACACATTGCTTTTGCCATCCCATTGTATGCTGGTCGCTTTAGGATCGCCGATATCGTATGCCGCGATTGGCCAAGGCGTACCGGTTGAATCAACAAATACTAATGAAGTGATATAACCTCGCGCCAATCGAATGGCGGGGGGCGTTGTTCCTGGCGCAAGATTAATCATCAAAGTCGATGAAACCGGTTTTGGCGGCACAGTGGCAGGAATCGAAGCTGCTCGCTGCGAAGCATCGATCATTTGTTTTAAGCGCACAACTTGCTGCGGGGTCAGTGGCATATTTTGTTGCATCATGCCGTTAAAGGCTGCTTGAGAATCTTCGCTTGGTGGCGGAGATGGAGGTGCACTACGTAACATAAGCGCTTGCGACTGACTATAACTTAACGGTTTTGAAGCAATTACCAAAGAATCCGCTGAGTTTGGATCCACTATCGTTCGGTTCGTTTTTGTGGTTTTAGTTATCGTCGTAACCGTCTGTGTAGGTGTCCCAGCAGGCACTGGCTGATGGTTACTCTTAAGCCACGCTTTAAATTGTTCCAAGTCAGATAATGGGGATGGCACAAGTTGCGGTGGATTAGACGAACTGGGTGATGATGCGCTAGAAGTCATAAACGGCGGATTGGGTATGCTAGGCGCCGTAGAAGTCGAGGTGGCAGTAGAAGTAACAAAAGGGGGATTTGGTGGATTAACTGTTTGGTCTTCTGCAAAACCCAACTGCAACCCGCTCAGCATGGCCAGCAAAATCATGATCCCTATTTTTTTGCTCAGTCTCTTATCCATTAGAACTGCCTGTATTATCCGCTGCTGCCTTTGTTACTATCATATTTTCTATTGCCACACCGCGCAAATTATTCAGCGTTGGCACGCGCACCACTAGCGCTTGAACCGTCAACTGCTGTGTACTTCCGCCACCCGCACTACTATAGCTGAGCTTGAGTGGCATTTGAATCCACCAACCATACACCCCTTGTATAAGACCTTGCTTGAGAATATAGGGCGCGCCGACAAGACTGCTAATCAAAAATAATTTTTGGCTTTGTATGATATTGAAGTTTGCGTAAAGATTAACTTGCTCCAAAAATTTCTGCCAGCCATTGACCGTAAAATAAGGCTGATAGCTTTTTAACTCTGGTGTGTAATTGACAAAATCCACGGTAAATACCGTCGTCACCGCATCACTCGTCCATTGCAACAAATCAGCGGTATGAATATAAGGCACAGAAAGCGGTACAGGAGGAAAAACTCGCCACTCATTATCAGTTGCAAAAATAACCGGATTCGGTTTTGATAAAAACAAATAAATTGAAACACTGATTAACAAGGCGATCGAAACCAAGAGCGCCAACAAAATCGTTAGTACTTTGTAAAAGCCATCACGATAAAAATCGTTTTTTAATTGAATTGTTTGTAGCTCTTCCTCAGCCATTGCATCATCCCGCGGAACATTAGTAGCAGTGTAAACCAGTCTTAATGACTAAGAAAGCTTCTAAAAAACGTCACCCTAAGTGGGTGGCACAGCCAAATTTTGCGAAGGGTTAGATTGCAACGTTGCGATCATTTGCAAAATACCCAAACCACCAAAACTCCGTAACAAATCCTGACGTTGCACAGTCACCGTCACGAGCAATGGATTTTGAAAACCGATTTTTCCATCATAGGGTGGTTGTTGGTAAGTCACCAATACGGGCATTTGAAACTTCCACGCAAAAGCACCACCCAAAGTGCCTTGCGTCACTAACACAGGCGGACTAACCACTTTAGCAATAACGACATATTTATACCGCGCCAAGGCAAGCAAATTATCTGAGGAAGCTAATGCTCGCATATATCCCGACCAACCATAGGGAGTAAAATATTTTTGCGCATCTTGTAACTGAGCACGATAATTCACGAAGTCATAGGAATAAGCTGCCTCAACCCCATGCACTACCCAATCAGCTACTTGTTGTGTGGTAAACCCTGCTATTTGTACCGGTTCATCTGGTAAAAGCCGGCCTACCGCGTCAGTGGTGAAATAAAGTGGATGAGTAGGATTTTTCACCATGTAAACCAAAATACTCACTAACACCCCGATGCAAAATAAAGTTAAAAACCAAAGACCGACTGCCGCATGATAGCGCTTGCGATAAAATTCATTGCGCAAATAAACCAGCACAAGCGCATCATTCGAGTCTAAGTTTGATTCCGAATTCATGAAGCCACCATAACAAATTGATCCACTGCTATACCATTTGGATTTTGCAACGTCGATACTTTTACAATCGTCATTAATACAGTGTAGTTATATTGCTTTGACACATCCGCACCCTGATAAATAACAATAAAAGGAATTTGCACGCGCCATGCATAAGCAATCCCAGGCAATTCGCCTTGATTTGAAATCACCGGCGTGCCTGAGACCACGCCATACACTAGTAATTTTTGCGCTAAAATGGCGCTGATCAACCCGCTAACCGAAGCTTGATAATCCGACCAACCTGCATCCGTAAAATAAGGCTTCACCGCATTGATTTGATCATTGTATTCAGCAAAATTAAAAGTATATGCTGCAACCGCTGCCTTGCTCGCCCACTTTAAAATAGTTGTAGAAAGTAAATTTGGATTATCATGTGCCGTTAATTGCATGCGTTGATTGTTGGTTGAAACAGCAATGAATATTGGCAGCGGTCGAGTATAAACTTGATAAAGCACAACGCTGATACCAACTAGCGTTAATATTATAGCGATCAATACAGAGATCAATATCGAGGTATATCGATCACGATAAAAATTATTTTTTTCTTGCTGTGTCGTCATGCGTTACACTCACAGTTAACTCGTTGTTTGCACCGACTGCATTTGTAATATGAGGCCATCTGGCGTAGTCGCATAATATTGTCGCGGTTCGGTAAATAAAATGAAATAAATAATCGCACCGATCAATAGCAACATAATACAAACTGAAATAAATAATGCACGCAGCATGCCATGATATCGATCTCGATAAAAATCGCTTTGGCGGCGCGCAGATTCCTGTCCTTGTGACATCATGTTGGTAGTTTCTCTAACGTTATTTCGACTCGATAATTATCACCCGCCCCCCATTCAGCCGCGGGACAAGTCACGGGATTTAATTCACCATAACCCGACGCATACAAGAGACGTGTATCAATTCCAGTTCGCCACAAATATTTTTCTACCGCTTCAGCTTGCTGTTGGGATAAAGCATAATCAACACGCTGCATATCGTTCGGATTCATGTAAGCAGAAATTCTTACCATCATATTAGTATTTCTACCAATATATTGCGAAACCAAATCCAATGTTGAGTAACCATATGGGTTCATTTCCGCACTCCTGCCACTAAACAATTGCGCAGAAGGAATGATTATCATGATTTGATCGCCCAGCACAATGACATTCACATTACGATTTTTTAATTTATCTTCCAGCGTGGTATGAGCATCAATATAAGCTCCAATCGCACCGCCAAAAATAGCACCGCCAGCAGCGCCGGTGAAAAGGCCGATTCCAGTCGTCATACTACCCGCCACTGCACCCGCAGTACCGCCGATTAAAACGCCTTTTGTCGTTTGACTAGAATTTTGATATGAATCAGAAACACTACCGTTACCTACCGTACTTAACCTGTCACTCGTGTGCTGATATCCTGTATTAACCTGACTAGACAACTGTCGCGACACATCAGATGAAGCACATCCTTGCAAACATAAAACGCAGAAAAATAGCATGCTCAAAATGCTAAATATAAAATCCATTTTTCTTAACTGCATGCTCATTCTATCCCTTAGTTGCGCGTAACCATCATTCTGACTTTGTTTCTAAGCTTGCGACATATTCAGCCATTTGTCGCGCTGCATCGGCCACTTGCTCAACTGGTAAAAATAATCCAATAACATCTGGTGGATAATCTGTTGTCATTGTCATATCTCTAATAATTTCACCCGTCACTGTGTTTGCTTGTGACCCCGAGCGGCCTAAAACACGCTCAATCAATTCAATCTTATCTTTAATATAATTTTTGTTTGCCAATGGAGCACTAAAACGCTCAAGATCTGCCGCGCCCACCAAGCGCTTCACATCTTCGCTCAAATACATTTTTTTGAAAATGTTAATGCGAGAAGTATCGACTTCCTCTTCCACCACCACTGTTTCTTCAATCGGTGCAGCATTTCGATTATGGAACGCAAGCAGCGCTGAAACACCGCGCTCAATAGGATTAGATTCTTTATCACCATTCATCACATCCGCGATCACACTCAATTCTTCTGCGTCATCTTGGACTGTTTCAAAAACTTCTTCACCACTCGCGATGATTTGTGAAAAACGTTCCAATCGATTTTCAAGATCAATCAAATAACGCCCAGTCGGTGGCTCAACTTTCAAAAAGTGATTGATGCGCATTCTTTCCGCTGGCGGCGGATTAGCGAAAAACATTTTGGCGCGCACAATTTTTGATTTGAAAAACACATGCGCTTCACCTTCACGCTGCTCTTTCAAATCGAGCAAATCGAGGCGCGCACGTTTTTCTGTGGAGGCACTGCGACTGTCCATGTAATTATTCAACACGCTTTGCGCATTTGTTTGAAACGAATCAACTTTAGTCACGTAAGATTCACCGGCAGTTTTATGGAAAAAATCCCATGTTTCTGTTGGATCTTCTAATTTCATACAAATTTTAATGTTAGTGTTAGCGCCGATAGATGCCGCTTCTTCTTTCGATGCTTTTTGAAACGCTGGCAAATCTTGTCCGGCGAAAATAACGGAAAATCCGAGAGAACGTGCTTGTGCTGGCACGACAGCAAAACCTTTTACTGCATAATAACCATACTCATCCAAAATACACATATAAGGTGTTACTGCATTGGTTGGTTTGCGAGAAATAACTTCTTTGTAAGTGCCTTCCACCGATTCACCCAAACCCGCAGCCATCATCGCTTTGAGTGACGCAATAATCACTTTACCTAAGTTAGCTAATTCTTCCGGTGCTTTTTCAAGTGCGGGCAGAAGCACAACTAAAATACGTCGATTTAATACGACGTCTTTTAAATCCACTTCGGCTAAATTAGTACGAATGATGTGACCATAAGTATCAGCCAACGAACCGAATGCACGGGTCAACTGCATGGTGATAAACCCATGTTGTTCAAACACCTGCGATCCTTGTTTACCTTTCTTTGATTTATCGAAACCTGGCAACGTTGCCAAATAGTTGACGATTGGCTCTAACACTACATCCGGTGCATCTGCCAAACTCACGGGTTCTTGATTATCGCGAATGAACATTTTATCGATGCCAATCGCTTCGAGGCGAGTCAATTCGAAATATTGACGAATGGTATTTGCGTCAAGCAGAATTTTTCCTTGATCGCGCATATAAACTAACACTTTCATGAGTGCTTCAACGAATACGATAGCACGGCCTTTCCACATATCACCGTCTGGTGTTTGCGAAGAAGAATCCATTAAGCTGATGACCAACTGCGATAACATGCTGGATGAACCGCGGCAAAATGGGTTCATCGTATTGGATAAACGTTTTTCTTGTGCACCGACAATATCTCGCGCACCGGTCATGAAGTTAATTAATAACAAATCATCTTCACGGCCCATTAAGCGCGCCATGGAAAAAACTTTTGCGAATAAACTGTTATCGCCTTTACCGTCAACGTATAAAAATCCGCTGCCTTGAATTAATGAATTAAATGCGATGGAAATTAATGCTTCTGTTTTACCGCTACCGGTTGAGCCGAAGATCAACACGTGGGTACGCATATCATCATTGTTAAACCACAATTCTTCATTAGTAATTTTTTTGTTACCAAAAAAGCAAATGCCACGGGCTTGGCGTGGTTTCATTGAGCCGGGTAATGGATCGTTATAATCCATGGCGCCTGAACGTTGTGGCATACGAAATGGCAATCTGAATTTTCGTGTAATGGCATACCAAAAAATACCAAGCCCAAGCAGGAAAAAAACCTCTGTGGCCATTGGAAAAATAAATGAAGCCAGCGCGCACGCCACTAATGTCATCGCACTATTAAATGGATCTTTGAAAAAGTCCACCGTTTTCATACCCAACGTGCGGGTATCTCGCAGCAAAAGCTGCGGGGCTAGTTCATGTTCTTCTTCTAAACCACGTTGTGGGCGCATAATTACTCTTTTTCATCAGGACGATAAATCATTTCTTTGAGCGCAATCTCTAACGCATTCGTCGCTTCTTCCACCACTGGAACAATGAGTTTTTTGCCAATTTCGCGTTCCGCTATCCAATGCGCATAAGGACCCGCTACTTCGACAAACGGTGTTTGCCGGCCTACTGTATTAAGCATATACCATAACCGGCGATCAATGGGTTTCAACCAAAGGAAATCTGCCGTCGCCTGCACCCCATCTGACCGCGCGCCTTCCAGCATTTCGGCCATTACCGTCAAAAGATAGGCATGGCTATTCACTATCTTTTGTACCAATTTCGTATTTTCATATTTTTTCATTACTTCATCAGCACCAGAAAAATCTAACTTTATCGCTGAAGAGGTGCTGATATGTGCGAATAAATCTGCTGATGATTTCGCATCTCCATTCAAACGCGCAGCAAAAGCAGCAAACAATGCTTTAATATGAGGCGGAAGTTTATCGGTGCCTGGCCACATAGGCCCGAGCTGAACCACAAATAGCTTGTTCGCTTGTCCACGTCGCAGGGTCACTTCAATTTTGTTCCATTCTTTGTGCGTCATGCCTTCTTTTGGCGCACGCTTATGCTCTTCCAATAAGCCATAACGTTTACAAAACTGCATTGGAGTTAAAGCCATTGCCCAGGGGCCTTTATCAATATCAGTCTTAATCAAATCCAAATTGGCAACCGGTGTAATTTGCGGCCAATTTCCCTTTTCTAAATTAATTAAATCCCGCATTGAGTAAATGTGCTTGAAGGAGCGCGCGGTGCTCGAAAAAAAGATGACAAAAGCGAGCGCCAGCACAATTAAAACGAAAGGAAAACGAAGATAATCACCGACTGCTGAACCTACATTCACGACGTCTTTTAAGGTTAACTTGGAGAAATCGGAATTTAAAATAACGGCATGAACATCATCGAGTCTGCTAGTAAAAAGACTCAGGAAAGCAATTTCGGCTAATTTGATTTTGAAATAAAAACCAATAATTTGCTTTTTGAAGGCGACCCACAACACTGCGCCGCCTGCCATAAACGCACCCACCAACCAGACTAGCGTTGATGATTCATCGGATTGACCACCAGGTTGTTGTCGGCCGCCTGCCATAATCAAATATCCTAATGCGTTTTGCGCGTTACGTTAAACTATAACATATGCGTATGCAAAGCCTATAGCGCTGTCCCCAACGCGTTAAAAAAAGCACTAACCGCCCTGCTTTTCACGAATCTCATCCAACATTTTACAATCAATGCACAATGTCGCAGTTGGTCTTGCTTCTAAACGGCGCAGTCCAATTTCAACACCGCACACTTCGCAATAACCATATTCTTTATCTGTTAATAACTGTAAAGATTCTTCAATCTTCTTCAATAGTTTACGCTCACGATCACGCGCACGAAGTTCTAGACGAAATTCCTCTTCTTGGCTCGCACGGTCATTTGGATCAGCGTAATTGATGATTTCATCTTTCATATGGTGCACGGTGCGATCCGCTTCTTCCATGATTTGCTTACGCAACAACGTCAGAATTTTGGTGAAATGAGCTCGCATCTTGGAACTCATATATTCTTCTGTCTTTTTTGGTTTATAAGGAGATATTCCCAACATTTCTAAACTAGGCTCTAAAATATCTTTAATTGCCGCCATTTGCTTCTCCCATTGCTAAAATCGTCGCGCCAAAACAGCCATCTATCTGCCTATCATAGGCAATTTTGGCATCTTTATTAAAACATCCAACTATGACACACAAAGCCTATTTTATGCAAAACCCATGATCTAGAAGAATTTGTAAATCACACCTGCCAGTACTTGGCTTGATTGCGGTATGCCTTGGCTCGAGGGTGGTACAGGAAAGGTAATTTTTCGATATTTTGTGTAATCAAATTCCCCACGCACATCCCAATGTGGAGCAACATTCACTTGCGTACCCACGCCCACTTGAGTGCCCCAGACACTTTTGCCAACTGTATTGAAATGGGTTCTTACTCCGCCTATACGGCCAAATAAAATCGTACGCTCAGCCAAGAAAACACCAGGAATAAAACTGATTCCGTAATCCCACGTCGATCTCAAGCTGTTACCATGGATTTCGGTATAGTTTCGCAGATTTGCCGTATCTTGACCAAATATTTCACCCGCTAAATAGACATCTTCGCTTGCAAAGCCGTAACCCAAAACCACATTGCCTGTATAGCCTTCAAACATTCGGGTGTTGGAACTCCAGTTATATCTAGCACCGATATCAGCACCAATATAAGGTGAACCCACGCTAGACGGACAACCCGATTTTCCACAAGACTTATTACTTGAAGCATACATGTCATCGCCCTTGTAAGTTCCTGTATTGGCATAAGCCATGCTTGAACACATTGCCAAGACTGCACTTGCGATCAATATCTTTTTAAGCATGCGTAACACTCCTTAATGTAATGTGGTTAAATTCCTACGTGGTAAACATTCTGCAACAGCTGGGTGGATTATACAAACATTTCTTGAAATGCAACTTAATGACTTCATTGATCTTTGCTGTCCATTTCTAATGATCTCGTCAATTAAACTGCGCAAGCGTAACCCGGTCCAATCCTGCTAAATCTTGGAAAGTCATCACAGATTGATAACTTTCCGCGGTAAATAATGCTCTCACCGCATTACCTTGCTGGAATCCATGCTCTAACATCAAATAACCGCCAACAGCTAAATATTTTTTTGCTTCCGCAATAATCTCTCGAATATCTTTCAAGCCATTTTCATCCGCAATCAATGCTGATTGTGGCTCAAAACGTAAAACGTTGGGTTGTAAATGCGGATCGTCTTTTGCAATGTAAGGGGGATTACTGATAATTAAATCGAATTTCTCAGCAGGCAAAGCTGCACACCATTTCCCATCATGAAAAAAAACATTCTTGAGATTAAAACGCTTCGCATTTAACTCAGCCACTTTCAATGCATCTGCGCTAACATCCGTTGCATGGATTTTCCATGTGGGACGCTCCTTTGCGATCGCCAGCGCAATAGCCCCTGAACCCGTTCCTAAATCTGCGATTAATTTATTTTTCCCGTGGATTTCTTTTAGTGCTAATTCAACTAATAATTCTGTTTCCGGCCGTGGAATTAACGTTGCTGGTGTGACGACAAAATCAAGCGACCAAAATTCGCGATGACCTGTTAAATAAGCAACTGGCACACCTTCCTCATAACGCTGCAGAATTTTTTCTAGCTCACTAGTTTCATCAGAAGTTAATTCACGGTCAGAAAAAGCGATCAAATAAGCACGCGAAACTTTAAGCACATGCGCAAGCAACACTTCGATATCAAGACGAGTGTGAGCAGTCGCTCTTTGCAACACATCGTCTATTTTCATCAGTCACCTATGCTTGCTAACAAGTCCGCCTGATACTCATGAATTAACGCGTTAATCACTGGCGCCAAATCGCCATTAATAATTTCTGGTAATTGATACAGCGTGAGATTAATTCGATGATCGGTTAATCGACCTTGTGGAAAATTATAAGTGCGAATACGTTCTGAACGATCACCTGTACCCACTAAATTACGGCGTGTTTCCGCTTCTTCTTGCTGTTGCTTGCTGCGCTCCGCTGCCAACAATCGTGATTTCAACAATGACATCGCACGCGCACGATTTTTATGTTGTGAACGCTCATCTTGGCATTCCACCACTGTGCCCGTTGGAATGTGTGTAATACGAATAGCAGAATCCGTTTTTTGTACGTGCTGACCACCCGCACCCGATGCACGGAATGTATCAATGCGCAAATCCGCTGGATTAATATCAACATCTTCAATTTCATCCACTTCAGGCAAAACAGCAATCGTACAAGTTGAAGTATGCACCCGTCCTTGCGCTTCTGTTTCCGGCACACGCTGCACTCGATGCACGCCTGATTCAAATTTAAATCGTGAATACGCACCCTGCCCAATGACGCGTAAAATAATTTCTTTGTAACCGCCTTTTTCACTGGAACTTGCGCTAATCAATTCTACTTGCCAACCTTGCGCTTCCGCGTAACGCGTATACATGCGATTTAAGTCACCGGCAAAAATTGCTGCCTCATCACCGCCAGCACCGGCGCGAATTTCTAAATAAATATTACTGTCATCATGCGGATCACGCGGCAATAATAATAATTGCAATTGCTGTTCTAATTGTTCCAGCAGCGCTTCGCCTTCTTTCAATTCTTGCTTTGCGAGCTGCTGCATTTCAGGATCAGATTCATTCAACAATTCTTTCGCGCCTGCAATCGTTTGCAAACACGCTTCGTGATGTTTAAACGCCGCAACAACAGGATCAAGCTGTGCATATTCTTTCGAATAATCGCGAAAAAGATTTTGCTGATTAATCACTTCAGGATCGGATAATAACGCGCCCAACTCTTCGTGCCGTTCAACTAAGCTCTGTAATTTTTTCTGGATAGATGGTTTCATAACTGCTCGGAATAGCAAATAACTCTTGTACTAATTGCAATACTTCAAAACGTCCTTCAACGCCCGCTTGTCGTAATTGCACGCTTGGGGTGTGTAATAATTTTTGGGTTAACGCATAGGCGAAATTTGCTAACACGTCAGCTGGATCGTCACCACGCTGCAACTGACGTTTGGATTTTACTAACTCGGCCGCACATAAATCTTCAACTTGTTTGCGATAGGCGCGAATGGTAGTTGCCACTAAATCCAACGATTTTAGCCACGCCATAAAATCATGGCTGCTATTTTTTATCACTTCATACGCTTTTTCTGCCGCGTGTTCACGACCGCGCATATTGCGCTGAATAATCATTTTTAAATCGTCGATGGAATACAATTGCACGCCATTTAATTCAGCAACAGAAGCTTCCACATCACGCGGCACCGCAATATCAACAATAAAGATTGGTTTATCACGTCCCTGCAGCATCGCGCGAGTCACAATCGGCATCGTGCTCCCGGTCGCTGAAATTACAATATCCGCATCAGCCAAAGCAGCTGTCAATGAAGCAAAAGAAACACTCTCAACATGATATTTATTCGCAAGTTCCGCGGCGTGATCTGCACTGCGATTCGCAATCACGATTTGTTTTGGTGTGTGCGGCAGCAAATGACGCACCACAAGCTCCATGGTAACGCCCGCACCAATTAATAACACGTTTGCATGGGCTAGCGCGTGAGCACTCACTGTTTTTACAAAACTCACCGCTGCTGATGAAACTGAAACTGGGCACGCACCCACTGCGGTGTTAGTTCTTACTTCTTTGGCCACTGCAAAAACTTGTTGGAACAAACGATTAAACAACGTATTTACTGTGCCGGCAGCACAGGCTTCTGAAAATGCATCTTTCATTTGCCCTAAGATTTGCGATTCGCCCAACACGAGAGAATCTAAACCGCAAGCCACACGCATGATGTGCTCCACTGCAGCTTGATCATGGTGAAAATACATCGCGGGTTTCAATTCTTCGATCGATAGTTGATGATGACGGCAAAACCAATCAACGATCTGATCAATGTTATCCGCCTTGCAATATAATTCTGAGCGGTTGCAAGTGGATAATAAAACCGCCTCGGGAATATTTTCATTTACCGCTAAATCATGCAAATACAACGCTAATTTTTCCGCGGAAAAAATAACTTTTTCCCGCAACGCAATCGGCGCAGTTTTATGATTAATTCCACAGGCAATTATTGGCATAAGGTTTAGGTATTCTTATTGGTTGTGCCTATTTTATGCCAACTGGCTGTAATGACAAGGAGTATTTTTTTTTTATCCCATTGAGGCATAATCAAAAACATGTCTATTATCAAACACAATGCGCTCATTAAGCTGTTCTTCATTGCAGCTGCCAGCTTATTTATTGCAAGCTGCGCCACATCACCCGTTGAACAAGCACCGCAAAATCAATTTACTGCTTGGGATGCACGCGTGCAAACACTCTCCGGAATTCAAAATTGGGATTTGAAAGGTTTAATTGCTATCCGTTCTAACCGTGACGCATGGACAGCCGATTGGCACTGGCAACAAACACATGATAATTATTCCATTTCATTATTCGGCCCGCTGGGATCACATGCCATTACGCTGACGGGTGCGCCGCATCAAGTTATGTTACAGACTTCGGATGGCAAAAAATTTACCGCGAATAGCCCAGAGTCACTGCTTGCGGAACAGCTAGGCTGGGAAATCCCGATTTCAAATTTATATTACTGGGTACGTGGCTTGCCGGTACCCAATATTGCAGC
>Ga0207089_1095_pt1 | contig 14822 bp, 15 predicted proteins | sample Alteio_BWMinHeat_49_FD_153571 | JGI IMG/M metagenome (GOLD analysis project Ga0207089, IMG submission 153571) | Enriched cells from forest soil in Barre Woods Harvard Forest LTER site, Petersham, Massachusetts, United States -... | ecosystem: Environmental > Terrestrial > Soil > Temperate forest >...
GTGCCTCATTGCGGTTTAATGTTTTTATTTCCGGCTTATTTTTCCCAGTTAGTTAGGGCGTGTCCTCATTTCATTTGCATCGAACTATTACACTCATATAGTTTTTTTCTGACTATTTGCAAAACTATCTAATATCTCTTTACACTTAGAATATTCAGGCCGTTCCGCCAATTCACCTGCTGTCAACTCCCCATAAGCAGCAGGATACTTTGCCTTCAAATCTAATTTTGCACCTGCTGTTAGCAATTCTTTTAATGCATTAAGCTTTTGATATCGAATGGCAATATGCAGTGGAGTTTCACCTTCATAAAACCCAGTAATACCTGCTTTCACTTGATCATTGATATCACCGCCATGTTTAATAAACACTTTAAGTTGCGGCACATTATCTGCCGCTGCCAGATAAAATATTTCATTTAATTTTGTATCACTTTCTCGCCCTTTAGCACCAAATAAGTTAGGTTCATACTTACTGCGCATTTCATATTTATGAGTATTACTGTATGTTTTATGCAAACCTAACTCTGGAACATCTATAAATAATTTATCCTTGTCCGATCGCGTATCTATCAGCCCCAACCCATCATTTTGATAAACCGCAAAGATAGATTCTGTGATCACAGAAGACATCCAGCTGTAATAATCTTTTAAATCCTTGCGTTGCTCCAACAACTCGGCACGATATTGTTCCCGCTCCCACCATTTGGTATGAAATAATTTTAATATTTTACTGGCAGCTTGATTTCCTTTAGGCCCATACATCATCCAGCAATCAAGATGATTATGTTTTTTGGGTGGAGACTGGAGCACAGGAAAACTGACTGCATCGCGATGACTAAACTCCCGTTTAACTTCTTGCTCGACCGGAAGAACATTTGAATCCAAAATATACCCGTCAACACTTTGTAATAAATAAAGGCTGAAAGCTTCCTTAACAGTAACGTAATCACGGATTGCGCCTCTGTCACCGCCAAGACAAACATCCATGATTTGTTTCACTAACTCAGCTTCCGTAGCTGATTTCGATTCATGATCTAACCCAGCTTTTACAAATTCCTCAGCCGATTTAACGATGATATTTTTATATTGTTTGAATTTATCGTCATAATATTTCTTATGTTTTTCTAAACACCAAAATACTACTGGTTGACTTTGATCTTGCTCAGCCATTTCGATAGGTCCGCCAATATCATGTCCAGCGATCTGGGCTGGAGGACCAATCCATAAATAATTAATTGATGGGGTTGTTTTATTTTCACTGTGAGAAGAATGTGATTTCATACAATTGCTCCATATTGATCATCTATCAGGCGCGATCGCCCATTTTTCTCATCTATTTTCATCATCAGTGATAAATAAAGCAGTCAATCAAGTTGTTTTATCTGCAAACTCTTCAAATGCTTTAAGCGCCTCAGCTGCATACATCAATGAAGGACCACCACCCATATAAATTGCCATACTCAACATTTCAAGCAATTCTTCTCGCGACGTTCCTAGTTTAACTAATGTTTGGGTATGGAAGCCGATACAACCATCGCAATGGGCTGCTATACCTAATGCGAGAGCAATCAGTTCTTTGGTTTTTTTATCAAGCGCTCCCTCTTTACTTGCGGCTTGTGCCAACGAACTGAAGGCGCTCATGACATCGGGAATTTCTTTACGTAATTTAGCTAATGAAGATGAAATATCACCTGTTATTTCCTTATATAACTTTGCCATATGATCTCCGTCCAAAATTTAAAACAAATACTTGTCCATTTAGCATTTTCTTATGCTATGTGTCGCCAAATAAAGCTACAATAAACAAAGCAGCTGGGAAATGCTAATGATAATTATCAAAGGATGATTTATGCAAAACTTTACACCTATTAGTGCATTAATTGGGGGCTCATTAATCGGATTAAGCACAGTATTATTGCTCTGGCTAAATGGTCGCATTGCCGGAATAAGCGGGATATTCCATGGTTTATTTCCACCTCGTAAAAACGACTTTATCTGGCGACTTTTATTTCTCTTGGGGTTAATAACGGGTAGTTTAATTTATTATTTTTTACCCCAGATTCATTTTACGCCCCGCACGCATTATCCGATTTTTTTATTAATTTTATCGGGCTTTTTGGTTGGCTTGGGAACTAAATTAAGCGGTGGATGTACAAGTGGTCACGGCATCTGTGGTATTGCACGAATGTCTTCCCGCTCTTTTACAGCAACAATTATATTTATTATCTTCGGCTTAATCAGCGTTTACTTTGTTCGACACATCTTGGGGGTTTTATAATGTATAACGTTGTTGCTTTCATCTGTGGATTAATTTTTGGTAGCGGATTAACTATCTCAAATATGATTAATGCAAACAAAATTCAAAATTTTTTGGATGTTACAGGCAATTGGGATCCAAGTTTGCTATTTGTTATGTTTAGCGCATTGATCGTGACATGGGTTGGCTACAAATTTATTTTAAAAAAACAACATCCACAGTTAACAGAAAAATTTTTTCTTCCCACAAAAAAATCAATCGATAAAAAACTTGTGTTAGGTTCTGCGTTATTTGGAATTGGCTGGGGACTTGCTGGATATTGCCCTGGCCCTGCTTTTTCTGCACTTGGCTTAGGTATTTTGGATGCCGTTTATTTTATGATAGGCATGATTGCAAGTTTATTCGTCTTTCCGATAGTCTCTTTTTTAAAGATTGGATCAAGTGGTAACAAAATATAAACGAACTTATAATTTGCTAGCATTTGACTCTACTTCTACTAACTAAGCTGACAATCAGATTTTTCTCAATAGTTAGGTCGCACCAGTATGGCGAATTTATTAGCGTTTTTGCACTTTATTTTTTTTATGCGCAGAGTGATGTTTAACATGCTTTCCATGCGTTCGCGCATGCGCTAATGATTCCGAAAGCATAGTAATAACCAACGTATTTAAACTAACACCTTCTTCTTTAGCTTTATTAACAAGGCGCAATTCAGGGATACATTGCTGGACATATTTCACACATTTGGTACCATATACACCAACTTACACTAACTACTGAAGAGCCCTATGCAAAGCTCCAAACAGCCAAACAACACCCCATCTTCCGATGACAAAGAAACCAAGGAAGATCAAAACTCCACAAAAACAGCGCCTCCTAAACGCTCGCTGCCTTCATCATTATTGATCACGATGTCGCTCGACAACATTAATGAACTGTCTAATCACCGTATAGCCAGGGGCTCTACCGCTGTAGTAGCCAAAACGACGCTACATCGTACTGATGTTGAAAAAAAGGTAGTAGCTACTGTAGCAGCAAAGATTGCCATCCTCCGCGATTCTTCTTCTGCTGCTGCCAGGCAACAGGCGGAAGATAGAATTTTTAATGAGGCATACTTTCTTAATGAATGTAAAAAACGTAATGCGAAATATGTCGTCAAAATTGTGAAATATTGCATAGATCCTCGTCCATGCTTGTTTGTTGAGTGGATAGATAGCACATTGCTAAACCTAATGTTTGCCAAAGATTACAAGGGTCAACCGGTTTTAGATACAGAAAAGGCGTTAGTTATTATGATGGATATTTCCCATGCTCTGCATGAATTAAAAGAATCGGGAATTGTTCATGGTGACATTAAACCCGAAAATATTTTCGTCAGAAATGACTTCCGCGCAAAACTTGGAGATTTTGATACTGCACAAACTGCAGGATTTCGTAATGGGCACAATATTGTAGGAACATTAGGTTATATTGCGCCGGAGTTAGTGGAAAATGGTATAATGACCTACGAAGCGGATATGTTTAGTTATGGCATAACTTTCTTAGAAGTCGCTGCAGCTAAGGATAAACTATGGTATGACAGAAATATTCTAAAAAACATTGAGGACGACAATGTTCTAATCGAAATGACACGAAACGGCCAACTCCGTACAAATGCTTCTGATGCGCTTAGACGTGTGCAAAGCTCATATTCAAATGGAAGATATTTTTCAGATAATACGTACGACATGATAAAAAAATGTATTAGCAATAAACCAAAAGAACGACCCGCTCCCGAAAAAGTTGTATTGACTCTCAGCAGATCATTAGTATTCTTTAAAACTTCCAATGAGCACCAGAAAAATATTGATTTTATTGAATCAATGGAAGCTTTTTCAAAATTAACTATGTGATTTTCAAAATACGATACGGAATGCAATAAAAATTTTACTCATCTATTGGCCTCTGTTTTTGCAGAAAACAATTAGCAAAAAATCTGTCTCGATAGGAACTTGTTTAGCATGCAAAAACTCTCAAGAGAATTTTATGATCGCGACACTCTTATTGTGGCAAAAGAATTATTAGGAAAATATCTGGTTCATCATTCACAAGGCCTCAAACGAATTGGAAAAATTGTTGAGGTAGAAGCTTATCTCGGACCACATGATTTAGCGGCACATTCTGCCAAGGGACTCACTAAACGCACACAAGTTATGTTTGGTGCACCAGGACATGCTTACGTTTACATGATTTATGGCATGTATTATTGCATGAATGTGGTCACTGAACAGGAAGGTCATGCATCAGCAGTATTATTACGCGCTGTCGAACCGATACAAAACATCACTGAACGCACACAAGGTCCGGGGCTTTTATGCAAAGCGATGCATATCGATAAAAATAATAATGGATACGATTTGATGAGCGACAATTTTTACATTGCTTCTGCACCTGAAACGTAAGCGTTCGGTCATATACCCTATGCACCGCTAACACTGTATACTTGCCGAATCCCTCTTTTATATAAAGTAAAAATATATGACAAAATCCCATAATTATGCAGTAACAATAGAATGGACAGGTGCTCGACAGGGACCAACCATTTCTTATACTTCTTACTCTCGCGAATTTACATTAAAATGCGACGGTAAAGTAGATATCATTGGCTCATCAGATAAAGCATTTAGGGGTGATTCAACTTTATATAATCCAGAAGAATTATTAGTGAGCGCTATATCTTCGTGTCACCTGCTTTGGTATTTACATTTATGTGCAGTTAACAATATTCATATTATATCTTACATTGATCAGGCAACTGGAGTAATGCAAACAGACGAAAACGGCGGTGGCCGATTTTCAGAAGTCATATTATCTCCCACAATAATAGTGACAAAAAATTCTGATATAGCCTCTGCAATCAGGCTTCATGACAATGCTCATGAAAAATGCTTTATCGCTAACTCAATCAATTTTCCTATTAAGCTGACGCCGACTGTAAGGCATGAATAATACAACGCTGTTATTATTTGACGCTCAAGCGAATTAAATTTGGATAAATTGCGGTAGTAATTTACGGTAATCATCTTCAGTCGCACACTCACGAATATTATTCAGCATTGCGCATAAATATTGATATGGCTCAACATTATTTGCCTTGCATGTTTCTATCAATGAAAAGAATATTGCACCTGCTTTTGCACCAGCAGGGCTACCATTAAATAACCAGTTTTTACGACCCAGCGCGAAAGGACGAATGGCATTTTCAACAAGATTATTATCTATTTCGACGCGGCCATCTTTCAGATAATTATTCAATTCAGTCCAATGAGCGAGACAATAGCGTATTCCTTTTCCAATGGCTCCTTGCCCAGATGTTTTGGTAAGGTGATGATCAAGCCATTTTTTAAATGCATCCAATATGGGAACAGATTTTTCTTGCCGTGATTGATAACGTGCTTCAGTTGTTAATTGATTGTCCCTCGCTTCTTTTTCAATGCCATATAACTTGCGATAAAATTTAAGTGCTTCGTGTGCTATCCCAGAATTTTTATGTGTTTTTGCAAGCTCTGCAAACGGCCGTCTAGCATGGGCATGGCAGCCAACAGGAACAACATCTTTAGTATTATGAGCCCAGTTATACCCAGAGAAGGCATCGCTTTGTAAATAGCCTTTAAATCCAGATAGAAATTTCTGTGCATGATAACCGCCGCGTGTTTCTTGATATTCATAGACAATGCTGGGTTGAATTCCTCCACCACGATAGACCCACATATAAGATTTTGTTCGATTATCACGGCCGACTTCATTTAAGACTTGCACCGGAGTTTCGTCTGCTTGTGCATATTCTCCGATAACAATATTTTTTTGAAGTAAATTAACAAGTGGCTCACAGAGTTCTGCCGTCTTTAACACCCATCCACATAAACTACTCCGCGGCATGTCAATTTCCATTCTCTCCCAGATGCCTTCTTGACGATAAAGAGGCAGATGATCGCAGTATTTTGAAATGATGACATGAGCAACGAGCTCTGGAGTAGCAATGCTTTTTGGCAGTAGCAGGGCTGGCATCGATGCTATTTTGACATTCTCTTGACATGGTTTGCAGGCATACTTAGGTCTGACATGTTTAAGAACGCTGATTTGTGCTGGAATGTATTTTAACTGTTCGCTAATCTCTTCACCAATACGTACAAGATATTCGCCACACCTGCAAACCTTCTCAGCTTCTGGGATATCGTGTAATATCTCTTCTCGTGGTAAATAATCTGGTAGTGGACGACGCACTGGATGTTTTTTGCGGATGTGCGATTTGACCTCTACTTCATCTACAAGTTGCTCTTTGACTTCTTCTGGTAATTCAACACCAGCCTCATCAAACAGATCAGATTGTAAAATATTTTTTTCGGATGATGGTGAAAATATTCTGGCTCTTTCTAATTTAATTTTTTCAAGAAGTCTGATATATCGATCTTTGTAACCAGAGATTTCCTGCTTCTGCAAAAAGATGATTTTTTGCAGCTCTTCTATTGATGTCGGCAAATTTTCTAAGTCGATTTCCATCGGTGAAATATAGCAAATAATAGATATTTTATCGACTTTTTCAGCAATAATTCTCAACTTGATTTGGCAGCATGGTATCAGTTCTTGAGTATTTATCACTTGCCAGTAGCCATTTAAAATGCTCATGACTCATCTCAACATATCCTTCCGCATTACGCGCAAATATAAACCTTCCTTTTTCTAATCGGCGATACCATAAAGTAAAACAATTTGTCTCATAGTATAGAGCTTTTAGCTTGTTTCCGCTCTTGCCACGGAATAAAAATAGACTACCATCAGCCGGATTCATCCTGAGTGTTTCTGAAACTAACATGCACAACGTATCAATTGATTTACGCATGTCTACTGGTTGCGTATAAAAATAGATTGTCATATCTTCCAGGTTCAACATGTCAGCAGTACCTCTATCAAGCGCTTGATCTGGATAACATCTAGATCGCTTGGAAATGTGAATTGAAACCCGTTTGGAAGTGAAAGCTTGATTTCTCCTGAAGTCATATTATTCTTGTCAGAAATTTTAACCGGTGCAAAAGACGGGGATTTTTTTACTGGCAGGTTGTCTTTATTTTTAAACAAACAATTATAATAGATAAATTGTGACAAGCTAATATTGTGCTGATTACAAAATATTTTTTGTGTCATGCCACTTTTATTTTGTTCTTCCACTAATTGGCGCCATCGTGCGTATCGTTGCTCTGAATTTTCTTTTTGCATGTTGATGCTCCTGTATTTATCGAGCACCAGCTTGAGGTATTTTTATGGGTTTAGAAAGATGGGGTTCGCCAGACGCTTACCCTGAAACTGAAAAAATTGTCATCATAAAAAAACCTCGCATTGGTGTTGACTATGCCAAGCATTGGGCGAAACGATTATTACGATTTTATATCAAAGGTAATCTGTATGTTTCCAAAAAATAATTTGTAACAGCTCAGAGATATTGACCGTATTTCGTCATTGCAGGGATTGACTCATCTTCAGGTAAAAATTCAATAGCAGTAGCAATAGCTAGTGAGCGATCATCATATTTCTTAGTTAAATAATTACGATCGAGCCACTCTGACTCACATAAATCTAATCTTTCACACTTAATAATATACATTTCTCTATCACCGTATTTAATTTTTGTTTTGAATTTCTAGTTGTTTAACCGCTTGTACCGCCTCAATAAAATGCCGCTCAACCAATGAAGTTTCATCAGCAGTTAAGGCGTGATATTTATCATACTCAGCATGTGCTTTATCTATTGCTTGTTTATGACTGATCGTCCCTGCGTGAGTAAGAATTTCACGTTCACTGAAACGCAAAAAATCATCCAATTTAACAACCCAGTCTTTCATGTACATTGCACGACGATTGATTGCTTGCAGTTCAGCGAAATCAAGATACATGGAGACGAGGCGATTCAATACATCAAGTTCATCTTGATTTAAATAATTCTTTGCCACCTCTATGTCAGCACGAGCGAGCTTACTGCCAGCCCAGGAAGTTAGCCCTATGTTTGGCTTGGTAGCATCAACTCGCGCCGCAATAACTTCCGCAGCAGTTTTACCATGCGCCGCCCAATGCATCTTATTTTGCACTACCTTAAAAAACTGCTGTGATGCCTCAGCATTAGGCGTGTAATCAATACTTGTAGCATAAATATCTAGCACCTTGCGCCAAAATACCTTCTCTGATGAACGAATGTCGCGGATGCGCGCTAACAACTCATCAAAGTAATTACCGCCGCCAGCTTTCTTTAATCGCTCGTCATCAAGGGCAAATCCTTTAATGAGGTATTCTTTTAATCGTTGGGTCGCCCATATGCGGAATTGCGTACCGCGAATTGATTTAACTCGATACCCAACCGAGATAACCACATCGAGATTATACGTTACTAAATCACGTTCAACCTCTCGATTGCCTTCTTTTTGAACTGTCCGGAAATTCCGGACAGTTGCCTCCCGAGAAAGCTCACCCTCTTCATAAACATGGATGATATGTTCAGAAACTGTTCTTTTGTCTTTTTGAAACAATTCCGCCATTTGCATCTGAGTTAACCAGAGCGTTTCGTCCTGAAGGCGCACATCTATGCGAGTGCTACCATCTTCGGTTTGGTATAGCAAAATTTCGCCTGTAGGCGGATTATTGTGTGATGACATATCATCCCTCTATGAAGTAATTGAAGTAAGGCTAATCATTTTGGAGTGGGAAAACAATAATAAGGAAGTGCAAACAGAAAATAAAAGAAAAACACGGCAGGGTTACTTCGGGGATTATATGTAGCAGCACCGATTTAATCTAGTATTTTTTAACTTGCAGTCGTGCCAGCAACTATCTGCTTATATCTCTTAACCCTTTCCAAATTCGCATTGTTATATGTTCTTGGCTCATTACCTAAAATTTCTAAATATTTTGCAGTAACTACCCTTACTTTTTTAACCAAGTTTTAAATTAATTGATTTTTCTGTATCTTCCAAAATTTTATGTAGCTCTTTCTCCGTAGAAGATGGACTATGGAAAAATATTTTAAAACGAGTTTTAATCGTTTCTTTATCTCTATAATCAAATAAAATTTCTTTTTCCCCTGCAGTAAATTGCATTACTTTTATTGCTTTTTTACATATTTCGTCAAATACAATAATCAAATGGTTTCTGGTTTGACGATAACTTCCATTATCTCTTTGATCCTTAATGCTCGGTATGTCATTGTCTTGGCAATTCTTAATAAAATTGTCGAGTTCAATAATTTTTTTTTGCAGTTCTTTAGCTTTATTATCATCCTTGCCATGTTCTTTAATGATATTCCCCATTAAAGTTGCTAATTTTTGTTTATATTCTTGAGCTTCATTCAAAAGAAGATATATTTTATCTATGACATGCTTTTTAAGACGAACAATAGTGCGTGCTTCGCCTAAATATGAAGTGCTACAACCTTTTATAGGTTTTAACGTATGTTTAAGGGGATCAAAACTTTCTGTTTCATTTTTATAATGGGGAATATAACTAGGAAGTATAATAGTTTTTATATTATCTAATATTCCTAGTTTATATTTATAACCTCGCAATTCAGTTAACCAATGATCAGCGTAGAAAACTTTGTTAGCCCACGGATCACAAATCACTGCTTTTTTTCCCCACGTTGAAGGATCATTCGGATCGCTCTTAGGAGGACGACCAACCACAAGAAATGCATGATCGCTACCTGAAATATGAAAAATTTCTGCTTCAACTTTTTCATCTGGTACTTCACTCACGAAGTAATCCAATGCGTGCTCTGCGAGTTCAAAACAATTACCTAATGAAAATTTAGTAGTGCGCGCTATGTTATTTTCAAATTCATAAACATATAAATCCGATTCTAGACGAATAGAATTAATTTGCATTACATCCACAATACCTTGCGAGAGAGCAACAGCATGTTTTTTTTGTAATTCATTATTTTCTACTTGCGTTGCTCCTTTAAGTACTATTTGCCTAGCATAATCTTTAGCTTTAATTGCTAATTGGAAATAGCTATCGTCTTTTTCTTCATCAAGCGCATTGTCTTTATACGATTTCATAATGCCTCGCCTTAATTGTGAATCAATCATTCACATTCATTTGTTGAGCACTAAGATGCAGTAACTTAGTAATAGAAATTGTATGTACATATGGGTTTCCAATTGTAATGTCTAGCGGTGTTTAGTGTCACTAATCCCAATTTTTTTCTGTAATACCCATACCAATAGCGTCTCACTATTTGTTTCATATTATCTCCAGGAAGAGCTTGCTATGCTCCCCAAAAGAAGACGTTGCTTATACTATTAATATTAGTAAGTTCTAGGTAAAAGTGTGATGTTTTCACTATAATTTTGCACTTATTATTAAATCGTAACCTATGGAAAAATAAGCATTATCTGAGGAAGTGGCATAGCAATAATGGCCATATTATGACCGTATAAGGAGTTGGTTCTGCAGCCCAACGCAAAATCAATGAGTTGTATAAACAATATGGAATGTGCCTCTAAATAAAGAAATGGTTGTCGAACAATTAGCAAAGTTTATACTTGCCCTCTTTTAGAGTTAATTTTGAGAGAGCACTCATGGAATTGAGAACCAATAACACTTCTTTTAAAGCCCTATTTCAGCCATTGGACTTAGGATTTACCCAAATAAAAAATCGTTTGTTGATGGGATCGATGCATACTGGTTTGGAAGAAGATAAACCGGGGTTAAATCGTTTGGCAGAATTTTACCGTGCACGAGCTCAAGGTGGTGTAGGATTAATCGTAACGGGTGGATTTTCACCGAATCGCTCGGGGCGTTTGGCGCCGTTTGCGGCTAAGCTCACTAACAGCAAAGAACAACACAAACACGAGCTGATCACTCACACCGTGCATGAAGCAGGTGGAAAAATAGCTTTGCAAATATTACATGCGGGTCGTTATGGCTATCACCCATTTATAGTTGCACCGAGTGGTATCAAATCTCCTATCAGTCCTTTTAAACCTTGGGTCATGAGCAAACATCGCATTAATGTCACGATTAAACATTTTGCTCGCTGCGCCCGCTTAGCTCAATTAGCAGGTTACGATGGCGTCGAAATCATGGGCAGCGAAGGATATCTCATCAATCAATTTATTGTTGCTCACACCAATCAACGTCAAGATGAATGGGGTGGTAGTTATACGAATCGTATTCGCTTTCCGATTGAAATAGTACGCAGTGTTCGTGCAGCAGTCGGCGAGAAATTCATTATCATTTATCGCTTATCGATGTTGGATTTAATTAGCCAAGGCAGCAGTTGGGAAGAAGTGGTGATTCTTGCCAAAGCCATCGAGCAAGCGGGAGCAAATATAATTAATACTGGCATTGGCTGGCATGAAGCACGTATTCCAACGATTGGAACAATGGTACCACCGGCAGCATTTACTCATGTGACTAAACATTTGAAACCAGAAATTAATATACCCGTCATTACCTCCAATCGTATCAATACTCCAGAACTGGCTAATCAATTATTGGAATCGGGTACTGCCGATATGATTTCTATGGCAAGGCCTTTTTTAGCTGATCCTCAATTTGCTGAAAAAGCAAAATCAGGAGAAAGCCAAGCAATCAATGTCTGTATTGCTTGTAATCAAGCTTGTCTAGACAGAGTGTTTGTTAATAAAGCCGCTTCGTGTTTAGTAAATCCTCAAGCGTGCAATGAAACCGAATTAGTTTACCGCGCAACGCACCAACCAAAATCTGTTGCGGTAGTCGGCTCAGGACCTGCTGGTCTTGCTTTTGCTGCAGTAGCTGCCGAGAGAGGACACAAAATTACCTTATTTGAGAAAAGCAACACGTTGGGTGGACAATTTAATTTAGCAAAACAAATTCCAGGCAAAGAAGAATTCCAATACATGATTAACTATTTTGATTATCAATTACGGAAATTTAAAGTGGATATTCATTTGAATACTGAAGCAACTGTTGCGTTACTAAAAAATTTTGATGAAGTCGTTATCGCGAGTGGCATCAAACCGCGAATTCCTAACATTAAAGGGATTGAACATAAAAAAGTAGTGAACTATATCGATGTCATTACAGGAAAAAAAACAGTAGGATCAACAGTCGCCATTATTGGCGCGGGTGGAATTGGTTTTGACGTCGCTGAGTTTTTGACTCATGAGCGTGATGCTACTGCACAACAATTTTATGATGAATGGGGAATTGATATTAATGGGCAATATCGAGGAGGAATTAAAACTCCTGAAATTGCACCGAGTGCTCGTGAAGTTTATTTACTGCAGCGTAAAAAAGAAAAAATGGGAAAAAATTTAGGAAAGACTACAGGTTGGATTCATCGATTAAGCTTGAAACACAAACAAGTCAAAATGATTTCAGGCGTACAGTATGATTTTATTGATGATGAAGGTTTACATTTAACTGTTGATAACAAACCACTGCTTTTAGCTATCGACAACATCGTTATTTGCGCTGGGCAAACAGAGTTAAACGATTTATTTGATCCTTTAAAACAATTGGGTCAAACAGTTCATTTAGTCGGTGGTGCTTATAAGGCTTTGGAATTGGATGCACGCCACGCCATCGATCAGGCGTGGCGTTTGGCGGCATCGATCTGATTATTTTTTTATATTTTAAATATGGATGAATATCCCGTGTAAGGATAAATCTTACCATTCCATCCAGATTTCCAATCACCATAATGAACTATACGATATTGCCCTGGAGCAACATCTTGTGGAATTCTCCATACAATAGTGATTAATGAATAGGCTGCACCATTACGTTGCCAATGATATTCGGCACCCCAATCTCGATCTCTTACCACTGTATTCCATTGTCCATTTTCAAAATGTTGCACAGCCAAAAAAGTATCTTGAGTATGATAATTATTTTTTGGATGACCGCCCCAAAACATAACTTGAACTGTATCCCCTGGTTTATATTGCGCGTTCACATCTTGATAGACATCACCAAATTTCTTTGATAAAGGGACATCATCTAATACTACCGGTGGTTGCAAATCAATTTGTGAATTTGATAAATCTACTGGCTCTGGTCCAGCATCAACAGGCTTATTATCTGTTAATGCTTGTGTCAGAGTTGCAAATTCTTGTTGCAACGCGGCTAATGTCCAAGGACCAAAATGAGTTGATGCTCCTTCGTAACGTTGCATTTGATATTCATCATTGGTCGCAACATATCCTGAGTAAGCATTAGAAAGTGCGGACAAAACAATATGATCATCTTCTCCTGTTGGTAAATGCTTAGCGACTGTTTCTCGAATACGACGCCCAGACATGGTGGTGAGTTCAACTGGTGCAGCAACAATCACAAGATTTCCAATTTTGAAGACTTGCATAGGAAGAATAGGTGGCGTCCATGGAGGTGTTTTTGATCCTGTTTCAACAGCGATTGGTTTTACACCTTGGCAAGGGGTCGTAATTATTTTACAAACAAACCCGGGCAAGGTTTGGCTTACAGTGTCACACGTTACTCCTTGCTTACCAACGCCTTCTCCATCTTGGGTCCCGGCAAGCATCGAGACTCCGACCGCAGCAGTGCAAGTTTTTTGTGGTTGACCGTTCGTATATTCAGGCGTAACAGTCACATTATCCATGGCAACAAAACTGTGGCGATAATCAACTCCGCCGGTAACTAAATTTGTTGCGCTACTAAATAATTCTTTTGCTTTTGCATATTGTGGTTTGCCTGCATTTTCAATATCCATTACGCCTTCTAAACCTTCACCACCTTCATGGCCATAAGGATTGGGTGAAACATCACCTGCATTCGCTTGCGCAAATGCAGCAACATACGCTGACGGTCCATAATCAGAATTAAAATCTTTTTCAAATAAATATTCGGCATATCCTTTATTGTCGCCGTTAATTAACTGATTTTTATTATTCATAGATACGCCATGAATTGGGAACCAATTAATCATGCCAATGGGTTTGCCTGCGAGACTATCAAAACGTACCAGTGTCATTTGTGTATCGGTATCGCCTTGATATCGATCGCGTTCACTCTGCGGATTTAATAAATAAGCTTGCGGCGAACGACTATATGAAATCCCAGTCAAATCACCCGAAGCAATTTTTATCTGCGCTGGAACCATATTATTTTGTGCGCGGTCTATAGCAGCAACAATGCCATCAATAATGGTATTGAAATTTTCTCGGCTAAATCCAAACGTGGTTAAATTATACAATGTGTAAGTTGAAAATCCTCCAGGGCCACTGTGTGTATGCGTCGCGGTGAGCAACACATTATCGTCACTGTACACATTGCCATATTTTTCTTGCAGCTTGCGTACGACTTCTTCTTTGATACCTTGGAATATCATCCCTAAATCTGCGTTAACAAAGACGACTCTTTTTCCATTGCAAGGTGACTCAATAACAAATGCACGTGCCCATAATCGTTGCAGTATGCCAGCTGTTTGTTGGCCAATCATCGCGTAACCCATCATGCCTTCTTCTGCTGCAGGACCGGTGATGTCATAAATACCTGCACCGATATTAAAAGATGTATTACTCTGACAACTGTCTAG
>Ga0207089_1096_pt1 | contig 14401 bp, 11 predicted proteins | sample Alteio_BWMinHeat_49_FD_153571 | JGI IMG/M metagenome (GOLD analysis project Ga0207089, IMG submission 153571) | Enriched cells from forest soil in Barre Woods Harvard Forest LTER site, Petersham, Massachusetts, United States -... | ecosystem: Environmental > Terrestrial > Soil > Temperate forest >...
GCTATGTTAATTATGATCTGAGCGTGCAACGTAATGACGTGGAAGATGATAATACTTATGCAGCTCTAACCGATTTTGTATATTTTAATCGTTTTGGTGTGGGAGATGCGAATTTTTTAACGAAATATGAGAATGCGCATTCAAAATTTGTGCGCTTAAATACGACTTGGACCTTAGATGAACCGGAAAAAATGGCAAGTTGGCGTCTGGGTGATAGTATTACCGGAACAGAAATATGGACCGGCGCGGTGCAATTTGGCGGTATTCAATATGCAACCAATTTTGCGACGCAGCCAGGATTTGTGCCATTCCCGCTGCCAAGTTTTCGTGGCCAAGCAACTGTGCCAACGACCGTGGAATTTTACCTCAATAATCAATTACGCGTTCTCGAACAAGTCCATAATGGTCCTTATGTTGTGGAAGGACTTCCCGTGGTGAATGGGGGTGGCGAGATTGTTATGCAAACGACGGATATCTTGGGCAGGCAATCGATTGCGATTTTACCTTATTACGTCAGTCAAGAATTTCTACAGCCGGGGTTAAGTGATTTTTCCTATGAAATGGGAATGGTACGTCGGAATTTTGGTATCGACAGTAATGATTATGCTCGTTTTCTCATGGTTGGTTCCTATCAACAAGGCATCACAGAATTTTGGACGGCAGGTTGGCATGGCGAGTTGCTCTCATCACAACAAACGTTTGGTATCAATAGTAGTTTTGTTATTGCGCGTGCTTTTGAATTAGATCTCGCCTGTGCCGGTAGTCACAGTAATGATCATGGATTAGGAGGTTTATTGCTGTTGGGCGCGCAACGTAAAGCACCTTTTTATAGCCTGGGCGTACAAGCGATTGCGACGACGGAAGATTTTCGGCAACTCGGCTTGCAGGATTTTGCTTTATCTCCTAAGTTATTATTGCAATCCAATGCCAGTGTATCGAAAGGCCATTGGGGCAGCATGGGGATAAGCTATACCGAGCGTTTAGGTAGAACAGAGCCTAATATCGATCTGACTTCTATTTTTTACAATAAAACACTTTATAAAAACTTTTTTTTCACGATTAGTTATTTACATCAAGGCGGAGAACAAGAAAGTAATAGTTTAAGCATTTTTGTCGTTTGGGCCCCTAAACCAGATTATACTGTCACGTCAGGTTATGAACACAATTCAACAGCCAGTGGTGCCAGCTTTGCTTTCAGTAAAAATCTGCCGACAGATAATGGTTACGGTTATCGTTTACTAGGAATTATCGGTGATAATTCGTTATTTGAAGCGGATTTTGTGGCGCAAAATCAACATGGATTATATCAAGCGATGGTATCACACGCAGATGAATTTAATAATTATGAGCTAGATGCCTCGGGCGCTATTGTTAGTTTTGATAAACAGTTTTTCTTCACCCGTAAAATTGATGAAAGTTTTATTTTAGCCAATGTGCCAAATGTTGAAGGCGTGCGCGTTTATTGGAGTAATCAATTAATTGGGACAACCGATGAAGAAGGATATCTATTTATTCCGCATGCGCTGCCTTACGACGACAATATGATCTCTATTAATCCGGAAGATTTACCGCTTAATACAACTTTAGATGCCGATCGTTTAAGTGTTTACCCTTATTTCCGCAGTGGTGCATTGGTACAATTTCCGGTGAACCATGTTTATAACATTCTAATGCGCTTACAAAGCAAAAAACATGACATTCCAGCAGGCGCTGTGGTAACTTTGTCTAATGGTTTAACTTATCCTGTGGGTTATGAAGGCAAGGTATTTATTAGCCAACGAAAAATGCCGCAAATGCTTAAAGGGACGGTGAAATGGCCGCAACATGAATGTCGCTTTACAGTTCCTTTGCGCAAACAGGATAACATCCTGACAGATTTAGGATCAGTACAATGTTTCTAAAAACATTATATAAAACTATTTTAGGTTTTATTTTATTGCTATTGAGCGGTAACCTTTATGCTCTTTGTGCCGGTTTAGGCTGTACCTGCAGTATTTCGGTCCCCACATTGAATTTTTCAACTTATGCGCCATTGTCAGGTTCAGCAGATAATGTTACCGACACCGTGTCAGTAACCTGTAGCGCTTTGGTATTAAGCGTTGCCGTTTCCTACACTATCACATTATCGCAAGGCGGTAGCGGCACTTATACCCAGCGACAAATGACTAATGGCGGTGCTACGCTTAATTATAATATTTATACTGATTCAGGACGAACACTTATTTGGGGGAATGGAGCAGGGGGCACTTCCGATATTACGGATAGTTATACCTTAGTCTCTTCGCCAACCACAAAAAATTATACTGCTTACGGACAAATTCCTGCTAATCAAACTTCAGCTATTCCCGGTTCTTATAGCGATTCCATCGTTGCTACTGTGACTTTTTAATTTTAAAAAGATGATTCATTGTAGGTCAATTAATTAATATTTACGGAACTTTTTTCCAGTTCTGCAGTCATTTCCAGTAGAAGCACTGAATTTTTGTGAAGGAAGGCTGTGTTATGAAGAACCTACAAGAAATAGAATTGGTTTCAGCACTTAATCAAAAGGGGGATCTACAAGAAATATTGGTGGTAGATCCTACTCATTCTAATCCTAATCCAATATTAGTTCCTAATACTGAGCCTGTACCGGTACCAGATAATAAGATAATTCCGCCGCCATCCAATGATAATCCTCCTCAAGATCAAAATGCTAATCAAAATGGTGGGCAATCAAGTAATGATAATAATGCTAACGCTAATCCTTCAAACGAAGATAATACGAATATTCCACCTGCAGGATCTTCTCCGGAAGACTATCAAGCACCAAAGGTCGATCCACCGCTTGATTTGCTGATTATTAGCGGACATGATTCAGATTTAGTTTATGATGATCATGGTCAGCCAGGGGGTGTCGTTTCCCAGCCCGAATTTTTAAATGTCGGCCCGGTCGTTTATCCCAATGAACATGTCGAATTACCGACCGAACATGTGACTGCTGAAAAAGTCGGATCTTCTTGTAACGATTTGCCACATTCTTTACCTATTGAAGTATTTTTTCAAGGTCAGTGCGGCGGTCCTTTTGATACACCAGATATCGTTGCAGATAGTATATTAAATTTTGTATGGTCATTTACCCTTGAAAAAAGTGGTTCTAGCACGATTATCGACGTTAAAGAGACTATTCCCTACAGTGGAACTTTTGATGTCGGTTTCTTTTTTGTACCACCTGAATTAGGCTTGGGTTTATGCTGTCCAAATACTTTAGAAAAAATTGTCATTCAAGAACAAAATCAAGAAGGTTTTTTCATTATCAGAGATTTCTTTAGTGAATCAGGTTTTATTTCCGATCCGTCTAGTGGTCAATACCACGGTCCGACAGATATTGAAGATTCAAACATTTTTAATATTTTATTAGTATCGTGCACGGGTAAAGATTATGCCTTAACTTCTTCATCGTTTGATGGCATTTTCTCTAGTGATGGCTTTGTTTATGGACCGGTAACACCTATTCCGCCACCTGCTTGTTCCTCTAATGGTTCAGGAACGACACCTATCGTTTTGGAATTAAACAGTGGAAATTTAGATCTTGTTAGTGCCAGTGATTCCAAAGTAGGGTTTGATGTGAATGGCACCCCAGAAAAATCCGGTTGGGTGGGTCCGGATAATGGCTTATTGGTTTACAACTATAGTGGTGAAGGTCCCATCTCGCCTCACAACTTTATTCTCACCAGTTTAGAGCCAGGCGCAAAAACAGATTTAGATGCGCTTGCTATGCTGGCGGGAGAAAACGGTGGTACGTTAAATACCAGCAATCCTATTTGGAATAAATTAGGGGTATGGCAAGATCTGAACCAAAATGGTGTTCTTGATCATGGTGAGTATCATACCTTAGCGCAATTAGGTATTAATGCTATTAATTTAACGGAAACTGGTCCGACGCACACCGTCAATGGAAATACGGTATTTGGTACTTTGACTTATACCTATACCAACGGTCATGTGGGTGTGGCGGCGAATGTGTCACTGCAATTGCAAGCTCCGGCGCCAAACAGCACATCATCTCATACCAATACTTCTTCTCCAGCAGGTGGCACATCGCCACAAGCGGACACATTGGTGGAATCGACGTTGGCAGCACTGCATCATGCCAGTACCACGCACCATCACTGACGAAAGATCATTTATCGTTTTATCGCCCTGCCCTGGACGGCGGGGTTTTTATTTCTCTTAATGCAACAGCTAAACGCTCCACTTCTTCCCGTGTGTTATATAAACCGAATGAAACACGAACGGTACCTTTAATACCAAAGCGTTTGATGGCAGGTTCTGCGCAATGCAATCCGGTGCGAACTGCAATACCTTTTTCATTTAAGAACGTGCCTATATCATGAGGCGTCATATCCTCTAGGATGAAAGATATGATCCCGATTTTGTTAGCGGCAGTGCCAATTATTCGTAGTGTCGGTATAGCGTTTAATAATTCTGTGGCATAATGTAATAAATTATTTTCATGCGCCAAAATAGCAGTTAAACCAATGTTTTGCAGATAATCAAACGCGCAACCTAATCCCACGGCCTGAGTAATTGCAGGGGTTCCGGCTTCGAATTTAAACGGCAGATCTTGATACGTCGTTTTCTCAAAAGAAACCGATTTGATCATTTCACCTCCCCCTTGAAAAGGTGGCAAGCGATCAAGCCAGTGGGTTTTACCATATAAGATCCCAATGCCCGTAGGGCCATACATTTTATGCCCTGAAAACGTATAAAAATCGCAATCCAACTTTTGTACATCGATAGCAAGATGCGGGGGAACTTGCGCACCATCAATTAGTATCGGCGTATCATTTTCGTGTGCTAATTGGATCATTTCCTTTATCGGGTTAATCGTGCCAAACGCATTAGAAATGTGGGTGATAGCAACAATTTTTGTTTTTTCATTGAGTAATTCTTTGTAGGCGGCCAGTTCAAGTTCGCCTTGTTCATTACAAGGGATAACGCGTAATTTAGCGCCAGTATATTCACAAACCAATTGCCAAGGAACAATATTGGAATGGTGTTCAAGAACAGATATAATAATTTCATCTTTTGGTTTTAAAATGGTACGGCCAAAACCGTTGACGACTATATTGATCCCTTCAGTTGCGCCATGCACAAAAATACATTCATGATCATGTTTGGCACCAATGAAGGCTTGGGCTTTTTTTCGTGCTTGTTCGAAAGATTGCGTGGCAGCGGTGGTGAGTTCATGAACACCACGGTGCACATTTGCATAAGATTGTTCATAAAAGTTTTGCATGGCTTGGAGTACTTGAATAGGTTTTTGTGTGGTCGCGGCATTATCTAAATAGGCGAGGGGGTAGTTGCCTATTTTGTGATGTAAAATGGGAAAATCCGCGCGGATTTTATCGACATTCATTGTTAAATGCACCTACACTATTTTGCAATAAATCTCATTTGTTTCTAACCTTTAGTTATAACATTATCAAAGATAGCCATAAGATAGGTAAATTTGTGCTTATAAATCGTGTATATACTGGTTTTTTTAAACATGGTTATATACTATGGTGTTTTCTAGTTGCTTTATCCTATTCATTGCCAGCGCATACTATGATGAATTTTCCCAATCCAAAGATAACCTTGGTATTTGACGAACCGGACAGGCTTGAGCTGCCTAAAAACTTTCGGAAAGCCGATTCTCCATTTAAGGCGACCATCGGTCCTTATCCTACGCGCCTGGGATTGGATAATTTAAGAATGAGTGGCAGTGGTCAATTTTCAAAAGACACACTTAAAAAAGCCATACAAACACTCCCTGGAAAAATATGGATTGTGGATTTGCGAAAAGAGTCGCATGGCTTTGTTAATGGTATTCCTATCAGTTGGTATACGGATGGTAATCAAGGCAACGTTGATGAAAGTGATGATAATATTCAGAGACAAGAAGAGATGTTATTTTCAGATCTGAATAAACAAAGTTCCATTTTGGTGAATAAAATTTTGGAAAAGAAAGATGGTGTCATTCAAAAAACGCACGAATATAAAATTAATATGGTTAAAGCGCAAACTGAAAATAGTCTGATCAATGATTTTAATTTACGATATTTACGACTAGGTATTCCTGATCATCGTCGACCGCAAGACGCAGAAGTGGATGTTTTTTTAGATTTTGTAAAATCTCTACCGCAAGATGCATGGCTATATTTTCATTGTCGGGGTGGCAAAGGCAGAAGCACAACAGCCATGACGATGTTTGATATATTGCATAATGCCGATCAAGTATCGCTAGAAGATATTGTGCTTCGTCAATCTTTAATCGGCGGATCAGATCTGTTTAAGATCTCAGACGAATTTGAGGATGCTTGGAAAAGAGACGCGGCCGTTGAGCGTAAAAACTTTATCACGCGTTTTTACCAATATGTCAAAGACACACGTCACGGGTATCCCAATCAATCATGGAGTAATTGGGCTAAGTCTCACACTCAACCATAATTGCTTGTTTAGCCATATTTTCCAAAGTCGTGGTACAAATGGATTTTGTCCGTTTGACTATTTCTTGTTCATCTTTAATCGGTTGCTTTTGCTCATCTAACATCGAGAGTTTCCCTTCTTTAATTTGGGTATTCACGTGTTCAATAAGCGCTTTGGTATCCAAGGTTCCATCAAGCAACGGCAGTACCACTTTTGTCAGCGGATCGAGCATAATAGTTTGATGGCGACGATTAGTAACATGATTTTGGTTTTGTGCTTGGAAACGCGCTAACGGACACACCGTCGGTTTCTTGGCCACTTCAAGCGTATAATTTCCAGGGTAAGAATTGATATTAATAATGCCGGCAAACAGCGCGCGCATTAAATTTAAATCATTGTTGAGATGATGCTTGATAACATCAAGCTGCTTCACACCCGTTTTCACCATCAGTTTTTTGCACAATTCAGTATAATGGATCGGCTTGAATTGTTCTTGCATTAAAATAAGCAAAGCGGTTTGTGCAATGGTACTGCGTACTTTGATAGTGAGTGAACCGTTGGTAAAAGAAACTTCACTGCCTTCTTTAATATCTTTTTCAGAAAAGTTAGGATTATCAGGTTTACCAAGTAGTTGAATATAAAAACCTTCAACATCCTGGGTATTAATTGCGCGGTTAACCACTTGGGTGTCATGACACAATAACGTACAACGAAACCGCTGGTTTCGAATAAAGTCCATATATTGACCCACCGCAATAATGTTTTTAATTTTACTTAATTCTTTTGAGAATTGCTGGGGCAAATTATCGGTGTACATGGTCAGCAAATGCGCATCGGATAAGTAAGATAAATGATGACGGTTTGCTCTTTCCATAAATTGATGGAAGTAAACGGGATGATTAAATGAAGAAAGATGTTCATGCAATAGGTAAAAATCCCCTTGTTTAGACAATAAATTAATTTCATTGCGTAAAACTTGGGCATAAGATGAGTTATCTTCTTGTAGGCCATCGACTAAAAATTTAAGCACAGATCGGGCTTGTTGGGCTTTTAGCATCGGATCTTGAATAGATTGGGTATGCCATAACATTAATTCACGCACACTATTGACCATATTCCAACCGGGTAAGGTATTGTAGCTTACATAAGCTATCCCATTGGGGGTGAGATGTTCATGGCAAATTTGTAAAATCTTGTCTTTAACCGCTTCACTTACCCAAGAGTAAACGCCATGGCAGATGATGTAATCAAATTTACCTTCGCGGGCTTCAAAATCCAGAATGGACTGTTGGCGTAAAGTAATGTTGTTCAGCTTAAGATGTTCTATTTGCTTAACCCCGTCTTCAATTTGCTTTTCAGCTAAATCTATCCCTAAGACTTCAGCACGTGGAAACTGAAGCGCCACCGGAATGATATTACCGCCACCGGCACACCCTAATTCTAGGATCCGCGCATTTTCGACGGCACTTGGGTTTAATTTAAAGAGTTTTGCCAAAGTATGGAGATGTGTTGGGTGAGTTTGGCCAAAAGGATAACTATGATACGGCGCAGCATTGTATTCATCACGTAAGATATCTCGAGTCGCATTTTGTTCAGCCATGGTTCTTACTCTTTAAGTTAGGTTGAGCCTCTATCCTTAACAGTAAACCATTTTATAATTTAAGAAAACTCTTGCTTTAGATGAGTCAGTTTTCTTCTTTCAAGCTGCGAAGGAACAAAAGTATTTACCTATTATTCTGTTTGAGAATTGCAGACCCTCATCCACAGACCCTCACCCGCCCTACGGGCACCCTCTCCCGCGAAGCGGGCGAGGGGATAAGAAAAGATAAAAATGTTTTAGCTTCTTTCTGATCCCTTCTACCGCTTCGCGGGAGAAGGTGGACCGGCGTAGCGAAGCGTAGACGGGACGGATGAGGGTCTGTGGATGAGGGTCTGTGAAGAGAGAAACAGAAATGATATTAATTCTGAATTTTTAAGGGTTTATCAGCAACGCTTGTTTTGCAATGATCTCAAGTGCTTCACGACAAGCTTGTTCAACTCTTTGCTTAATGAGATCTTCATCGGTAAGGAGATGTTTATCTTCATCGAGCAAATTTAAGGCGTCGACATCCAGCTGCGAACGTGCAATATGTGCTAAATCTTGGATTTCATGTTTGCCATCTAAGAAAGGCAAAATGGTTTTAGCAACCGCATCTAAAGCGACTGTTTGATGTAAGCGATTGGTCACGTAATTGTCTTTTTGTGCTTGATAACGGCTCAATTTACAGGCAATTGGCTTATTGGCGATCGCTAAAGTAAAATCGCCAGGGTAGCTACTTAAATTAATTAAGCCTGCAAATGCGGCTAACATTAAATTTAAATCATCATTAAGATGATGTTTTACCGCAGCGATATTGTTAAAAGAACTTCTCTCAACAATTTTTTGGCATAAATCATTAAAGTGGAGTGGTTTAGCTTTTTCTTCCATGAGGATCAGCATGGCTAATTGTGACGTGGGGTTGCGCACTTTAAGATTACTTAAGGCATTATAAAAATTAATTTCGCCGACTTTACCAATGTCATCGAAGCTAAGATTGGGCTTGTCATTATCTGCCACGTATTGCAGATAGAAATCGTCGATTTTTTTATTTTTGGGTGTGCGATCTATCTTAGGCCCGGGGTGACAAATCAAACTACAACGAAACCGCTGATTTCGAATAAAATCGATGGTTTGTTCGATTTCAACGAAATCTTCTGTTTCAGTTAGGTGTTGGGAAAAATGCGCAGGTAAAATATCAATGTACATATTCGCTAAAAAAGCATCACCTAAATAAGCAAGATTATGTTTAGCAAGTTCTGCATTAAATTCGTAAAAATAACAGGGTTCGTTATAGTATGATAAATGTTCATGGGCAATATAACTATCCATTTGTTTAGATAGTAATTCTGTTTCGCCACGAAAAAATTCTGCATAGGGAGTATGATCTTCTTTTAATCCATCAGCGAAAAACTTTAAAGTGGATCGGCCTTGTTTAATTTTAATCCATTGATTTTGGGTTTTTTGGGTACGCCAAATCATGAGATCTCTCAGAATGTTTACCATATTCCAGCCGGGGTAGGTATTGTAACTAATATAGCCAATGCCGTTTTTTGCGAGGTTGTCGCGGTAAATTTGTAAAATTTTATCTCGAATGGCAGCATCCACCCAAGAATAAACGCCATGGCAAATAATATAATCGAATTGACCTTCATCTTGGTTAAAATCCAAAATCGATTGGTGACGTAATTCAATATTGGTTAACTTTAAATCGGTAATTTGCTCTAGCCCTTTGGATATTTCTACTTTGGAAAGATCAAAACCAACCAGTTTGGCATTAGGAAAATGACAAGCCATGGGAATAATATTGCCTCCACTGGAGCAGCCAATTTCAAGAATGCGCGCTGTTTCCACAGGAGGTGGGTTAAGACCCAATAATTTAGCGAAAGTGAATAAATGAATAGGGTGAGTTTGATTAAAAGGATAACTTTGATAAGGGACCTCATCATAAGATTCTTCTAAAATAGCTTGTTCATACGGCCGATCGGTCATGTTTTCCACCCATGCTTTAATAGAAGAAGATCGGTACTTGAGTGATTTTTCTTAAGGAAAAAGGGGTTTACACAGTTAACAACCTAAAGTTTCAATGATAAACTATACAGATATAAGTGGTATGAAATGTATGTCACAACATTTATAAGTGCACTTACACGGAGGTGAAACTGTACTTAATTTGAGGTAGAACCATAAGGGTCTTGACAAAGCCATGGCGATACAGATAACGGAAGGGACTAAGGCACATGTTGTGGGAACAAGTGAAAGCGACGATCAGTTGCAACACATTGTTCATGAAGTGCATCATTATTTAGATGACTTTTGTCATCATAAATTTTATTTTGCTATTCGAAAATCCCGTTATCAAAAATGTGTTCGCAGTTGGTCAAGAGTATCGACCCATCTGGATAAATTTCTGTTTGATCCAAAAAGTAATTATTCATTAATGGTGGTTGTGCTGGAACATGAAATGCAAAAATTTCCCAAACGTTCGTTTTATAGTATCCAGCTACATGAAATAGAAAAATTGATTAGCCATGGGCCAAGTTTTACTTGTCCAGCATTTGATTTTATCATACCAGACGGATAACAACACATGCTGCCAAAATCACCAACACAATAACATAACCAACAAACCAGATAAAAGCATCTATTTTAAAACTGCGAATAATTTTGTTTTGATCTCGGGCGGATAAAAGAAAAGGATCGCGAGCGTTTAAACCAATATTGGTAAGGATATTAAAGCGGTTATCTTCATCGAAAATAGCTTGCTGTTCGTTTAATAGTTGCAGTTGTTTACCCAGAGTTTTAGATTGCGCAAGGAAGGGATCATTTAAGCCTAAGGTGCGAAAATTCCCTATGGCATATAAAGGCATATTATCTTCCATTCTCCATTCGGTATAGCGATAACGCCCAAAAGAGAGCAGCAAACGCATCAGAAAACTTTTCGGTTTATTTTTCGGAAAACGCGCGAATCCTACCCACGAATCCAGCGTTTGGGTGGTAATTTGTGCGCCTTGAGGAGAGATAATACACTTGCCTGTATCATCATCTAAGGTAAATAAAGCTTGGCTTTCACCTTGTTCCACCAATTGCCATTGGCGATTTTGCGCCATATATTGAATGGTATAGCGATACCAAGTACAGGGCAATTTGGTTAATGGCGCAATCGTTGGAATTTTATTACTATGTTGTCTACCTTTGAGTTCAGTATACCCTTGCGCGGCAGAACGAATTTTTGCTGTCGGGGTATCTTGCATGACCCTTGCTTGTACAAAATTTTTGTAACAGCGATAAAAGAAATTTAAGGCAAATAGGGCAAAAATACCGATTAAAAACCAAAAAATATTCGCGGGGATCCCCTTGATAGCATGTAAATTAAGCTGAAGATAATGCTGAAGGTTGGGTAAAATCATGCTTGATTTTTAAATTGTGCGCTAACGTCGACATCACCCGATTCTTGCGCAAATTCTAGCGTTTTAAAAGGTTTGAAACTTAATAAACTTGCGACGAAGATATCTGGAAATTGTTCAATCCGAATATTATTTAAAGTGGCGCTTTCATTATAGAGTTCGCGTCTATCTGCAATGCTATTTTCAAGATCGGATATTCTCTTTTGTAAATGCTGATAGGTTTCATCGGCTTTGAGTTGGGGATAATTTTCAGCTAAAGCAAATAAATTACCTAAAGATCCTTTTAATAATCCCTCTAATTTTCCTACCGCATCAACATCTTTTTGTTCTCGAGCACGTTCAGCTTGTTCGCGGATTTTAGTAATTTGATCTAAGGTCCCGCGTTCATATTGCATATATTGTTTGCAGGTCTCGATGAGTTTAGGCAACTCGTCATGGCGCTGTTTTAACAGCACATCGATGTTTGACCAGGCTTTGCGCACATTGTTTTTTAGTGTGACTAAATTGTTGTATATCACAATAAAGTACATAAATAGCACCAAAGCGATGCCAAGATATATCACATGGGCTATTTGGGGAGGAAATGGCATAACTCACCTTTGCTGGGTTGATTATTTAAGTATCGTACATTATCATATTGATAAAAAAGTGTATCTACTCGTAATTTTCTATTGTTTTCGTAATACATAGAGATTTCCTAATACCGGCGTGTTGTCTTGTAAGCGTAAGGTTACCGTTTTTTCAGCTTCGAGACGAAATTGCTGGCTTTGACATAAGCCATGAATGTATTCTGGGGCATGGGCATAGCGTCCTGTGGTGCGTAATTCAAAATCGTGCAGGGTCGTGATCTCAATAGAGAAACACCATAAGCCTTGCGATCTTAAGGCGCGGTGACAAGCGCTAAAAATGTCAGATAAACTACCAAAATACACAAACACATCGGCACTGATGATCAGATCAAATTGCTCAGAAACCGTTGCTAAAAACGAAAAGAGATCGCTCACTACCAGTTTGTCATATCCGCCTTTTGCTTTAGCTACGGCAATCATATTCGCTGAGATATCAACGCCAATAAATTTACCCACAATATCAGCAAACAAGGGTGCACATAACCCGGTACCGCAACCCAAATCTACTGCGTCCAAAGTGGACGTTGATTGAACAAATGGCGTGATCATTTCTCGGAGCAATTGTGGTACTTGATAATGTAATTTGTCTTTAACATGGCTGTCGTAATTGTAAGCATATTGATCAAATAATGCCGCCGTATATTCCAAAGGCGCGCCTTCTGGCCGTGTTTGGTGCATGAGCGCATCAATCATGTGTTGTGCCGTTTTATTGTACGGATTTAATTGCAATGCAGTTTGATAATGCATGAGCGCCTGCTGGGTATCATTTTGCTGCAAATACAACGTGGCGAGATTATGATGCGTATTGGCATGCTGGGGATCTAGGGCTAGAACACGTTCATAACAGGATTTTGCTTGCGCGGAATTTCCTAAAGCACTATAGATAATCCCTAAATGATATAAAGCATCAAGATTGTTGGGCTCGCGTTTAATGACTTGTTCTAACAAGGGTTGGGCTTCGGAGAATTGCTTCAAAAAGCACAAGGTGATCCCAAGATTGTGTAAGGCACCCAGATGATCGGGATGAACATTCAAGACCATACGATAATGCACGGCGGCATCCAAATATCTATCAAGTTGGATATAGCAATTGGCAATATTGTAATGCGTGTCCAGCGCTTGGGGATTTAAGCGTAAGGATTTTTGAAAGTAGTCAGCCGCAGCCTCATATTGTCCCAAACGATAATATAAGGCTCCCAAATTATTATACGCTTCAGCATAATTTGGTTTGAGGCCTAAAGCTTGTAAATAATGGCGGATAGCAAGTTCGGTATTGCCAATCGCTTTAAAGCTATTGGCCAAATTGTTGTGAAACTCGGGAATGTTGGGAGCAATATTCACTGCTTGCTGCAAATAAGGCACGGCTTGCTCAAAATTGCCTTGTTGGACATAAACCATTCCCAAACCATGCAGCGCATCGGGTTGTAGAGGATGGTCCGTTAATATTTCTTGAAACAACTGCATTGCGGCTTCAACTTGCTGGTTTTGTTGCAAATTCAAAGCCGCAGTCAATTTATTTTGCAGTGCATCGTTTGTCGTATCATTCATGTTTATACTCGAACCACTTTGTTTTTAGGCTAGGCGCCGAGCCCTCGAGCAATTCTACTTCGCTAAAGCTACGAAGAACAGGCCGGAGTGTGACGGCAACAAACTTGCCCTGCGAAGCTTTAGCGAAGCAGGGCGCATAAAAGCAAAGTGGAAAGAGTAGACATTTTCATCTTGTTTGTTGGCTATCATCCTGTCAGAATGTATTCTAGTCGAAGTAGGGATGAGTCCATGCATAACGAGATCCTCTATTCCATTTTTCTCATCTTCTTTGGGGCTGCACTCATTGCCACTTTGGCGCTATACACGCGCCAATCTTTGTTGGTCGCTTATATCATACTTGGGATCATTATTGGCCCCGGGGGATTAAAATTTATCTCCGATCCCCTGATTCTCAAGGATATTGGTGATATTGGCATTATTTTTCTTCTTTTTCTATTGGGTTTAAATCTCCAACCGCAAAATTTATTAAAACTACTGCGACAAACGACGGTGATTACGTTACTAAGTTCCATCGTCTTTGCTGCTGTTGGCATGTCGGTCGCGTATTTTGCCAACTTTAATCGGGTGGATACCTTGATTATTGGTGTGAGCATGATGTTTTCAAGTACCATCATTGGCTTAAAATTATTACCCACCACGGTGTTGCATCACCAGCGTACAGGGGAAATTGTTATCAGTATCTTGTTACTCCAAGATATTATTGCGATTTTTACCTTATTGATTTTGCATAGTACCAACAGTGGTCAGCATATTAAGCTATTGGAATTCCTGCGTGTGGCTTTTGCATT
>Ga0207089_1098_pt1 | contig 14318 bp, 16 predicted proteins | sample Alteio_BWMinHeat_49_FD_153571 | JGI IMG/M metagenome (GOLD analysis project Ga0207089, IMG submission 153571) | Enriched cells from forest soil in Barre Woods Harvard Forest LTER site, Petersham, Massachusetts, United States -... | ecosystem: Environmental > Terrestrial > Soil > Temperate forest >...
CTGGCGTGAAATGTTTTTCATTTAAGAGGCTTGCAAGAATATTAGTTTCTTCGTCTGTCAGCGGGGCGAAGCATGGCTGCGATTTGATAAATGATTTTTTGATTTCCGTATCAACAAGTTCAGTCATTTTCTCACCTGCAAAATAGTGTTTCAGATAAATCATTTGGTAATAGTATGCGAATTTTCCTATAAAAACCAGCATGTTCCAAGGAATATTACCTCATTGTCACATCAAAACTTTGTTCTGCCCAAGTGATAAAATAGAGATAAAGAGGGGGAAATCTTATGAAAATTAGAATAACTAGAATCATAGGAATGAGGTTTGTATCACTGTTATCGACAAGCGTATTTTGTCTTTTGATGGCGATGTCTTTTGATGTGCAAGCTGAATATTTTCTTGTGTATGGACCTCCTGCACCGTTTGTCGTTTGCAGTTCATGTGAAACTAGGCACGTAGTCACACACCGTTATCATCGTCCTCATCAATATCACCGTGTTCGTCGCCAGTTTGTGTCACATGTAAGACGCAGTAGTTATAGTGTTACTGTTTTCTATCCTGTCCCAGCTTACGCATGGGCTCCACCACCTTGTTGTTGTGGGAGGCAGGCGCATGGTTTCTTTTATTCGGAACCCACTTACCCAGGAGTCTATTTTGTCAGACCCGAAGACCGAGTAGTAGGAAACAGAATAGAAAGTGATTATTATGGTCCTGCTATAGATACAGGCACAGCGGATAATGATATTTATTAAGATCTACACCACTCGCCAATGAAAATGCAGAAAGCGCATTTTTATTGGCAAGTGGTGTAGATTGTTTTTTTTTAATTCTTTAAAATAGACTCTTTGAGAAAGGAGTTATTGAAGATGAAATTATATTTCTCTGCATGGATCGCTGTTGTTTCCTTGTGTTTGTTATCGGGGTGTGCTTATATGCAGGGAGTAAAAGATCAAAAAACAACAATGCAAAACTCCCCACCCAGTGGAAAACAAATTTCTCTGCCTGAGCAAGCATCGCTTCCGCCAGCTAATCAAACTGCTAATCCATCGGCAACTGCATCGAAAATGATTGCTCCCTTGACTGGTGCGATAAACTAAATTTTTTCTTGTTAAATTTTTGTAGGAAAAAAAATGAATGATATTCTGAGAGTGAAATATGTACGTTATTTTTTGTTATTTTTCTTTATGTTTTCCGCAAAAATCTTTAGCCAATCTCAGTCATTTCCACATGGTACGCAGGATGTCACTATGACTGCTGTGAGCGGCGTGCGTAGTGATTTGCTACAAAATATCGCTCCTATCATTCGGAAATCCATCGATGCAGGAGAATATCCTGGCGCAATTGTGTTGGCAGCACATCGTGGTCATATTATTTATCGAGGCGTGTTTGGTAATCGTCGTATTGTACCCAATGTCGCGCCTATGCAATTTAATACTCTTTTTGATGTGGCATCATTAACAAAAGTCATGGCGACAACGCCTGCAATTATGCAGTTGGTGGAACAGGGAAAACTGGATCTTGATGCACCAGTTGCGAAATACTGGCCTCAATTTGCTGAGAGTGGCAAAGAAAAAGTGACTATCCGTGAAATGCTGACCCACACGTCTGGATTGCCACCGGATGTACCCATCAAGGGGCAAGGAGAAAATGAGGCGCTGCATCAAATAGAAAAAATGAAGTTGGCACACGCACCAGGAACTGACTATTTGTATAGTGATGTGAATTTTATTGTATTAGCTTATCTGGTTGAAATTATTTCTCATGAACGGTTTGATAGCTACGTACAAAATCATATTTTCAAACCATTGGGGATGGGCGATACATTTTTTCAGCCAGCGGCTCATTTGCAGGATCGTATTGCGCCCACAGAAATGATTGATAATTCATTGCGCTGGGGAAAAGTGCATGATCCAACAGCGTATGCGATGGGTGGTGTAGCGGGCAATGCGGGTTTATTTTCGGATGCGAAAGACATGGGTATTTATGCGCAATGTTTATTAGATAATGGACGCTTCTCCTATTTGAAAAGTGGGAAAAAACAGTTTGGTTATTTACTTGGACCCTTAGCTATTTTGAAAATGACAACACCGCAAATGGCGCCGACGATGTTAGATGTGCGCGGTTTAGGCTGGGATCTGGATTCACCGTTTTCTAATCGTGGTATTCTTTTCCCCATTCAATCATACGGTCATACCGGTTGGACTGGAGCATCGCTTTGGATTGATCCTGTCACTCAAACCTGGCTTGTTGTGCTAACCAGTCGTACGCATCCTAAGCCACACAGCAACAGCATCGTGCTAGACAGACGTGCAATTGCGAACATCATTGCAGCGAGTATCACTGATATTTCAATCAATAATTTGAATAACACAGGTCAGGGAGAATTAGTACGGGCTTATTCACCGCAGCCCATGCAAAGTCACTAAGGGCCCTCGCATAAATAACCTTTACAATTGGCATCTTATCTAGGGCTCATCTTTAAATGATTTTATTTTCGAAAAAACGCTTACATAGCCTGCTATGCGCGCATTTTTTCGAAAATAAAATCATTTAAAGATGAACCCTATCTAAGCGCCAATTGTAAAGGTTATTTATGCGAGGGCCCTAATGCGAATTATACTTTTTTTTGTTTTAATTATATTTTCTTCTTTTGCATTCAGCGCTCAATTTTCTGTGCAACCGGGAGCGGAGCGACTCGATGCTTATTTGTTTATGCTAAAAGGAAAACGAGTCGGTGTTTTTGCTAATCATTCATCATGGGTTGGCAAGACTCCGCTGGTGGATGAATTATTGCGGCATCATATTCATGTCGTAAAAATATTTGCACCAGAGCATGGTTTTCAGACCAATGTCGATAGTCACATTCATGACAAAGTGGATAATAAAACAGGGATTCCAATTATTTCGTTGTACGGAAAAAAATTAACGCCCACGGATAAAGATTTACAGGATGTTGATATTTTACTATTTGATATTCAGGATGTTGGCGTGCGTTTTTATACATATATTTCATCGCTGCAAAAATTGATGGAAGCGGCAGTCAATTATCATAAACCACTTATTATTCTTGATCGGCCAAATCCGAATGGATTTTATGTGGATGGCCCGGTGCTTAATCTAAAATATAAATCATTTACTGGCATGCAACCTATTCCTGTTGTGTATGGCATGACAATGGGTGAGTACGCTAAGATGCTGATAGGTGAGCAATGGTTAAATGTCACGCCCAAAACAAAAGCGCGGCAATTAAAATTAACGGTTATTCGTTGTGCTCACTATACGCATAAAAGTTTGTATGTACCGCCCATCAAACCTTCGCCTAATTTACCTGATATTCAGTCGATATATTTGTATCCATCGATTGGTTTAATGGAAGCAACGCGCTTGAGCGTAGGGCGTGGCACTGACAAACCCTTTCAAGTGTTTGGTCATCCACGATTGCCAACAAAATTTACGTTTATTCCAAAATCCTCACCTTACCGGAATCAAATTTGTCATGGCTGGAATCTTGTAGACGATAAAAAATCGGTTCTTAAAAAAATTAACAACCGGCTTCAAATTAAATATTTGATAGAAGCTTATCGTTTATATCCGGATAAAAATCGTTTTTTTGCCGGATTTAGTTATGCCGCGGGTAATGATTTATTGGCTCTGCAGATTAAAGCTGGCATGAGTGAACAGGACATTCGAAAAAGCTGGGGACCTGCGCTTGCCGAATTTAAAAAAATTCGCAAAAAATATTTGCTGTATGAGGATTTTTAATCAATGAAACTGAGTGAATTACTTGCGTTATCTCTCAAAAATGATGCTTCTGATTTGCATCTTGCTCCAAACCAGTTGGCCCTGTTGCGCGTGCAGGGAGAACTTGTTCCTATAGAAGAAATTGGGTTGCTGGATGCGGATGCAGTGAAAAACATGGTATATAGCGCCATGTCCAATGAACAAAAAAATCAATTTGAAACCACATTAGAATTGGATTTTGCGATTTCGATTTTAGAATCGCGATTTAGGGTCAATGTATTTCGTCAAGTACATGGAGTTGCTGCTGTTTTTCGTACAGTTCCATCGAGAGTACCCACGCTAGATCAACTCAAGTTGCCCGCTGTTTTTAAGCAGCTGCTTGATCTACCGAATGGATTAATTTTAGTGACAGGACAGACAGGCTCAGGAAAAAGCACGACGCTCGCGGCGATGATTGATCATATTAACACACAGCATGCTTTACATATTATTACGATTGAAGATCCTGTCGAATTTATTCATTCACGCAAAAAAAGTTTAATCAGCCAACGTCAGGTTTACCGAGATACACGCAAATTTAATACGGCATTACGTTCCGCATTGCGGCAAGATCCTGATGTGATCATGCTGGGTGAAATGCGCGACCTTGAAACAATTCGTCTGGCATTAACTGCAGCGGAAACAGGTCATTTGGTCATGGCAACATTGCATACGAGTTCTGCTCCACGCACCATTAACCGTATTATTGATGTTTTTCCTGCGAGTGAAAAAAATAGCATTCGCAATCTGCTTTCTGAATCCTTGCAAGCAGTTATTTGCCAAACGCTCATTAAAAAAGATAATGGCGGTAGAGTACCCGCGTTTGAAATTATGATCGCGACGAATGCGATTCGTAACTTAATTAGAGAAGATAAAATTGCCCAGATGTATAGCGCCATGCAAATGGGCGCTTCCACGGGAATGTGCACAATGGCGCAATATTTATACTCGTTGCAGTCATAAATTGAGGTTTTAAGGTAAAGGTGAAAATAAAAAAACATATATTAATCATCATGTTAAATGGCGATAAGCAGGGAGCGCAAAAACACTAAAATAAAATTGTGTTATAAATCAATCGACTATATTTTCAATGATAAAAATCACTTTTTGAAAGTCTGAATTTTATTTATTAATCAATGCGTTATAGAAAAACTCCCAGGACGTGTTTTATTGTTTTTTGTATTTGGTAGTAGCAAAAATAGCAAAAGTAGCAGTTAGTCCAAATGCTACCGAAACACCCTAGTGTCATCGAAACAATCTGTCACTTTCAGAAGTCGATTTCAATCGTCAGAAGGCCTCTTCAATAAATATGATTAAATTAAGAGCATGACTGATGCGAAGCTTCAGTACCTAGCGCTAAGATAAGATCATTTATCATTAATAAAACTGTCACGCATTGAAGAGGACTTCTAGTAATTAACCATCTATTGAAAGGGACTTAAACCGCTAGAAGTACTGTTCAATAGAATTAAATGTCCCGTCAATACGGAGTTCTCATTGAAATCGTCTTCTGAAAGTGACAATGGAGCTAATTAGCTCATTCATTTCATTAAGGAGTGCAAAATGCCAATTTAAGAGTTTTTCTTCTTTCTTTTCCAGAGTAGTTTGAGCCCATATTTGGGATGTGTAGTCTATCCGTTTTTGAGTAATATCCTTTACAACAACAGGTGTGGGTTGCAATACAGGATCTTCCGCAATGATCGGAGGGACGCTAGACCGAGCATTGTCGGGTTGTGCCCAGGGGTGGTAAAGCCATAAAACAGAGTGTGCATTTCTACTGCACAATCTCCATACGGCGGACAAAGCTAATACCAACCATTTTTCTAGGTGCGATTTTTCCGGAATAAAAACGATGCCTATATTGGAATCATAATATTCATAACCACCCGTTGGGATTTGGCGAATAGTCATTTCATGTCCAGCTTTTTTGTTTATTATACTTATGTGATACATATGATTTGGTTTTATTGCTGCAAGCATTTTTTTAATGACTTGTCGGACAGGTTGTGTGAACAACGATTCATACACCATTGGACAACGACGGGACTGATTTTTTTAATGAAAAAATAAATGTCTTGTTAGTGTCAGTGAGTGTTTGAAATTCCTGATGACTATTATAACTTTTCAGTAATTCATCTGCTTTGAAAAGATCATAAGGCCGAGATTTCATCGATTAGCCCGAATATTTCATCATGAAGCGTCAGAAAAAGCGCAAAGACCGCGTGATGACAAGGCGCGAACGAAAAATGCATCGGGAGCATATTGAAATATGTGACCGATGCATTTTTTGTTCGCAACGCAGGCAGCATGCGGGCTTTGTGATTTTTATGATGCTTCATGATGAAATATTCGGGTTAGGTCCTTGTCAAACAAATTGAGAGTAAATTTTAACATATGAGAATGTATTGTTAGAAGGATAAACGATTTGCATTATCTTAGCCCAGACATAAACGCTTCTGAAGCGAGTATTCAAAAAAACTATTATTGAGGAAGTTGGGCCTAGAAAGATCCCCCTAAAAAGATCCCCCTAAAAAGTTTAAAACATACATTAAACCTAAATTCGGCAGTAGAAACCTACTGCGAAGGATTACTGCACTGAATCTAAAAACCTTTTTTACATTTTTTTCACTCACCGTACAGGTGAGTACGCCTTCGCGAAAAAAATGTAAAAAAGGTTTTTAGATTCAGCACATTAATCCTTCTCGCTACGGTTTCTACTGCCGAATTTAGGTTAAACTTTCTTCGGATTTTAGGTCACTCACTAAAAAATTTAATATCAAGTCATTGGATGTATTCTCACTCATTAAGTAATTTCAGCAAAAGCGATTTTCACTTGATTTATGTGCAAAAATCAAATATACCTAATATTACAATATGCGCTTAATGAGGAAATGTAAAAATGAGTCACGGCGGATCACGAAAAGGGGCAGGGCGACCGAAAGGGCGTGGACAGTATGGCGAGCCAACACAGCCTATACGTCTGCCGTTAAGCCTTATAAGCTCAGTTATGAAATTTGTCGAAAACAAAGGCTTTCAGTTACCGCTTTATGGCTCGAAAGTGTCCGCAGGTTTCCCTTCACCGGCAGATGATTACATTGAAAAGCAATTAGACCTTAATGAGCATCTGATAAAACATCCTTCCGCCACATTTTTTGTACGTGTATCAGGAAATTCGATGATAGGTGCTGGTATTCATGAAAATGACATTTTGGTGGTTGATAAAAGTATTACTCCTGTGACTGGAAAGATTGTTGTGGTTGCAATGGACGGTCAATTAACGGTTAAAAGGTTAAATAAAAAAAATGAAAAAATATTCCTTATGCCGGAAAATAAAGAGTTTGAACCCATTGAAGTGAAGGAGGGTAGTGAAGTTTATATTTGGGGTGTTGTGACTAACGTCATCCATTCGGTATAGAGCAATAATGATGTCAATTTTTTCATTAATAGATTGCAATAATTTTTATGCTTCTTGCGAGCGTGTTTTCAATCCATATTTAGAAGGTAAAGCTATTGTTGTTCTTTCTAACAATGATGGATGCATAGTGGCTCGCTCACAGGAAGCCAAAAAATTAGGTATTCCGATGGGAGCACCTTTCTTTCAATGGGAAAAATTATGTCATAAAAAAATTCTTTTTGCATTTTCTTCTAATTATGCACTTTATGGTGATATGTCAAATCGTGTCATGACAATTCTCCAAGATTTCTGCCCGGATTTAGAAGTATATTCTATTGATGAAGCTTTCCTTCGTTTTGATGGATTTAATGAAAAGGATTTAGTCTCTTATTCTGCGCATATAAGAAAAACAGTTAAAGCATGGACAGGCTTGCCCGTCTCAATCGGTATTGCACCCACAAAAACACTGGCCAAGATTGCTAACAGTATTGCGAAGAAAAAAACGGTAGAAGGCGTTTTTGATTTACGAAATCCCACGGTATGTGAAGATATATTATCTGAATTTCCAGTAGAAAATATTTGGGGAATTGGACATGGTTTTGCTAAACGATTAAAGCTTCTTAATATTAAGACTGCAAAAAATTTGCGTGATGTAAATTTGAAAATGATTCGAGAAAATTTTAGTATCGTAATGGAGCGGTTAGTTGAAGAATTACGTGGAATCTCTTGTATTCCTTTAGAAATAATTCAGCCCAGAAAGCAAATTATGTCTTCTCGATCATTCGGAAAATTAGTTACTAATATTCATGAGTTAGAGGAAGCAATAAGCCATTATACAGCTAGTGCTTGTTTAAAGCTAAGGAAGCAAAATAGTTTGGCCGGTGGCATAAACATTTTTTTACATACGAATCATTTCAGAGAAAAAGAGCCACAATATGGCAATAGTATGAGTTATAAATTTCCAGAACCGACATGTGATAATAGCTACATCATAAGTGCAGCAAAAAAATGTTTACAAAAAATTTATCATTCTGGATTTTTTTACAAAAAAGCTGGGATTATGTTGTTGGATTTGTCACCGCGAACAATTAAACAATTTGATTTATTTTCCATTCGTCAAAATAAAAGTGACTCTATTATGAAAACTCTTGATTCAATCAATGAAAAAATAGGAGAAAATACACTTTATTTTGCCGCGGAAGGAGTGCAGAAAAGTTGGAGAACAAGATGTAGTAGAAAATCACCACGATATACGACTCAATGGAATGAGTTAGCAAAAGTTATTTGTAAAATCTGAATAGGATTTAACAATGGCAACTAACTTACTACGAAAAATTATACACATCGATATGGACTGCTTTTATGCGGCAATAGAAATCAGAGATAATCCTGATTTGGCTAATAAGCCAGTTGCAGTGGGCGGACAACCGGAAGAAAGAAGCGTTTTATGTACATGCAATTATATTGCGCGCAAATTTGGAGTGCGCTCAGCAATGGCATCGGCATATGCATTGCGATTGTGCCCGGGTCTCATTATTTTACCCGTTAATATGTCAAAATATCGAGAAGCATCCAACATTGTTCAGGGAATTTTCCAAGAATATACTTCACTTATAGAACCATTATCTCTTGACGAGGCATATCTTGATGTTTCTGATTCACGCCATTGTCAGGGCAGCGCCACTTGGATAGCAGAAGAAATTCGTAAAAAAATTTGGGATGCAACAAAACTCACTGCCTCTGCGGGCATAGCGCCCAACAAATTTTTGGCTAAAATTGCTAGCGGATGGAATAAACCAAATGGAATATTTGTTATACGACCTCAGGATACCGAAAATTTCGTTAAAAAATTACCAGTAGAAAAATTATTTGGGGTAGGGAAGGTCACAGCTGAAAAATTACATCGGCTTGGTTTGAAAACATGCGCTGATTTAAGAGAATTATCTTTATCGGAGTTGACAAATTATTTTGGGAAACTGGGAAATCAATTGTACGAACAAAGCCGTGGAAAAGATAGTCGATCTGTTAATCCTAATAGATTACGAAAATCGCTGAGTGTTGAAAAGACATTTATTCATGATATTAAAAATAGTGAAGATTGCAGCACTATTTTAAGTGATCTTTATAATATGCTGGTTAATAGAATGCAAAAATATGCTCCTGATCGTCATATAAAAAACCAATACATTAAGATAAAATCGAGTGATTTTAAGCTATCTACGTTAGAAAGAAGAGCTAATGAAATTAATTTTTTTGAATTTAAAAAACTGTTAAGCGAATTCACTAGCAGAGAAAAATGTTCAATCAGGCTGTTGGGTATTGGCGTTCATTTTGCGTGTGATAATAAGGAAAATTTACAACAAAGTTTGTTGTAATTTTTCAAGATGAAATCAATAAATTGAAATCAGCATGAATAACGAATCATGCGGAAATTGATATCGGGTATATGCTGAACAAGGCGCCCAATAAATTCTTCAACCGGGAGTTTAAATCTGCGATAGGTTTTGGTGTTGTGATCGAGATAATTGAAGGCGATTTCGTTACCATCGTAGTGTTTCAGTTTTGATTCAGCGATAGCAGGCCGCTTAACATATCGCCCTAAATAATCGACGTTTTGTTTATGATCATCAGTGGGTTTGCTGCAATGGACAATCCAGGTTTTTTTGTAAAGCTGATCCAGGAAGTGGTTAAAAGTGAAAGTATGGTTAAGTAATTGGCGATTACACCAGAAAAAATCCCATAATTCAGAGGGCATAGTAAAGGTAATATGTTGCCAGGAGGTATTTGGTAAGATTTGATTTTGTTTTTGGATCCAAAGTTCAGTGGCTTTTTTGCCGCAAGAAGAGCAAGCCTTGCTTTTACAGGTATGCGGGATGCGTTTTATATGTGAGCATTGTGGGTTTGAGCAAGAGTATTCGTGATATCCTCGGATAGTATTTTTGCAGCTTAGCAATTTAATGATACAAATGACGATGGCCAATCTCAGTTTGGCTTCGTTTTTGTTGTAAAATGTCCACCAATTTTGATTTGATAATAAAATTTGTTTAAACCTAAATTCGGCAGTAGAAACCGTAGCGAGAAGGATTAATGTGCTGAATCTAAAAACCTTTTTTACATTTTTTTCGCGAAGGCGTACTCACCTGTACGGTGAGTGAAAAAAATGTAAAAAAGGTTTTTAGATTCAGTGCAGTAATCCTTCGTAGTAGGTTTCTACTGCCGAATTTAGGATGATATGTCCTCTTTGATATCGGCATACCTGATGTTAAAAAATAAGTGCTTTGCTTTGAAGTAGCCGTACTGAAGAATAAAATAGAGATTTGTAGAGGCTTTTCTACCATTAACCGCTGCTATTTTTAAAAAATCTAATACGTCAGCCGGCAATGAAAAATAGTGTCTTCTTTCGATGTCAGTAAACTGTGGGCGCGCATATAAATTTTCAACTTCTTCTTTCGTTAGGATCCGTAGACGCTGAGTGTTCATGTTCTCTCTTTTGTATTTGCTCAGCCGTCCGTGACGTTTTTTCATCCCTATGTTTTAAAATGATGTCCGCTGCGTTGCTATCGAAGCGTTTTCCTTCTTCAATGTAACCCAAAACGGTCCCTTCATGGCGCCAACGACCTTGACGCATAATGGCGCCAAATGGCGCGCCTTTTTTACTGGCCTCCGTTGCAAAACCTCGGCGCATACTGTGACTGCTGTAGAGGTTTACTTCTGGTAATTGGCAGGCCTTTGCAATGGATTTTATGATGACATTAATCTGGTTGGGTCTAATTGCTTCTTCTTTCAAATGATCATTATTTCCAATGCTACGAAACACAAATCCAGCTGAGAACGACTTATCGCGCCATGCAATCAAAGCAGTCACAGGGCAAAGATTTTTGTCGCCATAAGGAATAGCACAGACTTGTCCTTCGCCATCTTGATCAGTCTTCGAGCGTGGTATCATGACTTCAATGCCTTCCGGTACAAAATGAATATGCTCCCAGCAAATGGCAACCAATTCGCTACGACGAAATGCGCCAAAAAAACCAACCTGTAGTAAAGCGTTATTTCTGTAATCAATGAGCCGTGGTGATGCTCTCAGGTAATCAATCATAGCTATTAGTGTTTCAACTGTTAATGCTTTTGCCTTATCTTTAGGTTTACCATGAATGTGTTTGATTCCCGATAGCGTCTTGCGTATCATCGGATGCGATGTTGGGTCAGGGAATCCCTGATAAAGATGCCAATTTTTTAATGCGGTGAGCCTGCGAACAAGGGTACGAGGATTGAGTTGTTCAGCGTGCTGTTGCAAATAATGCATGATGGTTTCCGCAGAGGTTGGCAGTAATCCGCCCCATTCAATAAAGTGACGGATGTCTGATTGGTATGCTCGGCGAGTATTGTCACTGGTGGCTGCTATGATGTATTGCTTTGGTGTAATAGCTCGGATGTTATTGTTATCCAGAGAGGCAAGTTCTTCGTTATGTAATACAGGCGCTATAGTTAGATTTTGTTCCATGTGGTGTGTTATCTCTTCCAAGAAAAAAATCATCAGTAAAGTGAGTTTTTGTACTATGAGCACAAATCATAACATGGTTTTTTTATAAACCGCATCGATAATCTCTCTTATCAACGTATTTAAACTGATAAATTAAATAGATTTTAAATTTCAAATAACATAACATTTAGAATACCGTTATTTGGTATTAAATAATCTAAGGGAATAAAAATGGGACGTCTTGGTGTTTCTTATGAAGAAGTCGCACAAGCTGTGCAGGAAGTGCAAGGCAAAGGCAAGAGTCCAACGGTAGACAATGTCCGCCTAATCATAGGGTCAGGCAGTAAAAGCACTATTGCCCGCCATCTTCGAGATTGGCGAAATCAACAAGGCATTGCCCGTGGCAGTGACGGGGCCATTCCAAGTGAACTTTTAGCGTTTGTAAAAGGCTTATGGGAACGGTTACGTGATACGGTGGAACAAAAAGCTTATGATTATCAATGCGAGTCCGATGAAAAAGTAAAACAGGCTCAACAACAATTGGCGCAGACACAGCAACAGTATGTTATTTTGCAGGAACAACATCACCAACTTGAAGAAAAATTACATCAACAGATAAAAATAATGAATGAATTACAAAGTACTTTAGTTCTTGAACAACAAGAAAAAGCAAAAATGGCTGAACGCGCAATCGCACAGGAATCACATCGACAAGATCAACAAAGCGAAATCGAACGATTACACCAGCTATTAAAACATGTGCAGCATAATCTTGAACATTACCAAGCTTCCACACAACAATTGCGCCAAGAACAGTCGCTCGATATGGAAAAGCAGCGTAATGACTATGAGCACAGAATTTCACAATTACAACAGCAAATGACAAGCATGACTACTGAAAAATTATCTTTTCAAACTCAGTACGACCAGGCAAATCTGGCACTTGAAAAATTGCAGCTAACCCATGAATTGTTAATCCAATCTTCTCAAGAAGTTCAAACTAAATATCATTTATTAGTTCAAAAACACGCCGAGCTTACGCAACAATATCAAAATCAATTTCATGATTACGAGCTAAAAAAACAATTGATCCCAGAATTACAGGCCAAAATATCAGCTTATCAAGATAGAATAATTTCTTTAGAAAAAACATTAGAAAAAGCAGAGAATAAAATTCAAATATTACGAGATGATGTTAGTTTTGTATCACAGGAAAAATCAAATTTTGAAGGACAGATAACCCAACTACAGAAATTAATTTCAATGAAAGAAACAGTGGAGTGTGTTAGATGACTAAAAAACCTGTATTTCAATTTAAAATTACATTGTTAGAAATAGAACCATTAATATGGCGGCGTATTCAAATTTCTGATCAATGTACATTTTGGGATTTACATGTTGCAATTCAAGATGCTATGGGTTGGACAGACTCTCATCTGCATCAATTTAAGCTGCCAATTTCACCATCAAAGTATAAATATGTTGGAATACCCGGAGAAAAAGGTGAAGACTTTTATCCCATGATTCCTGGGTGGAAGATGAAAGTCAGTGATCATTACAAATCAACAACAAATCAGAAAATATTTTATCTGTATGATTTTGGTGATAAATGGGAAAATTTAATCGAATTCGAAGGCGAATACGAAAAAACAGCAGAAAAATATCCAATTTGTTTATCCGGCGAGCGCGCTTGTCCACCAGAAGATGTTGGTAGTATACAAGGATATGAAGATTTTTTAACTGCAATCAAAGATCCAAAACACGAAGATCATCTACGATTGCTAGAGTGGATTGGCAGAAAATTTGATCCAGAAGAATTTTCTGCTGAGAATGTAAAATTCAGCAATTCAAATATACGATTGAAAAAATTATTCTCCTATTCAGGATAATCAATGTCTGCGAAAAAAATTAAAAATAAAAAAAAGTCCGTGAAATTTGATATTAATTGCATCACACCGGAGAATGCTATTCTTGTTTTGAAAATACTTTCCAATGAAGATAAGAAAATTGGAGAACGAATTCAACAGATTGCAATGCAATTAATTAGTTCAGTTGATCTTGAAGAAGTCGCAAATGATGTGTTTTTAAAATTAGACTCGCTTGCAGTAGAAGATCTTTGGGATCAGAGTGGTTCTACAAGATATGGTTATGTTGAACCGTGTGACAAGGCATATGAAATGATGGAAGATGTTTTAAAACCTTTTCTAGCGCAACTTAAGAAGTTGCGCTCACTTACAATGATGAAGGAAGCAGAAGTACATTGTATGGGAATTTTAAAAGGCCTTTATCTATTTGACCAAGAATCAAGCGCTCAATTTAGCGAATGGGCAGAAGACGTTGCTCGAGATATGTTTGATAGTCTTTTAAATAAGTGGAAAAAAGAATACAAAGATCGAACATTTTTAAATGATATTAAAAAATTTATCAAAACGGATTGCCCAGAATGGAAAAGCAGCTAAACGATGGATAATTCCCGCACATACATATGCAATAGAAGTGCAGTTTGCATATAATTTAAATAAATCAAGGGTGGGAACTTTTTCGGGGGATCTTCACAGGGGCCCATATAAAAAATTTATTTTCTATATCGATAATTTGCAATATATAAATCTAACATCAAAAACAAAGAGGTAACTTATGCAAAATGAGAGCAGACATAAACGATT
>Ga0207089_1099_pt1 | contig 13839 bp, 9 predicted proteins | sample Alteio_BWMinHeat_49_FD_153571 | JGI IMG/M metagenome (GOLD analysis project Ga0207089, IMG submission 153571) | Enriched cells from forest soil in Barre Woods Harvard Forest LTER site, Petersham, Massachusetts, United States -... | ecosystem: Environmental > Terrestrial > Soil > Temperate forest >...
GAAAAACCATGGCGCCTACGCTAGGCTGTTGCTATTTCTATGCGCACCTAATGTCCCAAGTCAATTCTTAGCCCCTTGCGATCTTTAAACGTTATTTAACTATAAAAATCATATGAGAGACCACAATTTATATCTAAATTGGTATAATTCGAGAGTTTGGGTTATTATAATATTATAAGGATGCTTAATAATGAAAAAATTGGAGTGGATTGGTTCAACCTTGGATGATCTTAAAAATATGCCAAAACCAGTACAGCAAGAAATTGGCTTTTCATTACATAGGGTTCAGGAGGGAAAGACGCCCTCAAATGCAAAACCATTAAAAGGAATTGCGTCAGGCGTAATGGAAATTGTGAGCGATAATAATAAAAATACTTATCGTGCTGTGTATGCTGTTAAATTAGGAGATGCAGTATATGTTTTACATGCATTTCAAAAAAAATCTAAAACGGGAATTAAAACACCGAAGCAAGATATTGAGTTAATCAATTCTCGTTTAGCACTAGCTAAAGCACATGCGGCATTGCGAAAATAAAATTTAATGAGGTGGCTATGAAGAAAAAGGATAAGTGCGAAACAGGTTCAACAAATGTTTTCGCAGATTTAGGTTTTAAAAATGCAGAAGAGATGCAAGCTAAAGCAGCATTGGCATCACGTATTGTTACTATTGTGGAGCAAGAAAAATGGACTCAACAAGAAGCGGCAAAAAAATTAGGATTAACACAACCTAAAGTTTCTTTGCTTTGTCGAGGACGATTATCTGGTTTTTCATTAGGAAAGCTAATCAGCCTTTTAAATAAGCTCAATCAAGATATAGATATCGTAATAAAGAAAAGACCTGTATCAAGGAATAAAAAGCATAGTATTGGGCATGTCCATGTTCTTTATAATTTGTAATGGCTAAAATTCGATGATAGACACCATTTCTTCATTTATTATTTCTGAGTGTCCCATAACTGCCCCACAAACTATGATTGTTAGAGGTCCCAAAAAGAATCTTTTTCCCATTCCAATGCAAATCCCATAGCTGTTGGTTCGACAAAAGGACAACTTTTAATAAGATTGTGTAGTCGGGTAGTCCATTTACTATCAGGCGAAATAACTTTTAGGAATAAATGGATCATGGCGGCTTGAGCGGCAAAAGTTGTGGCTGGTGTGAAATATTCTTTATAGTCTTTAAATTGTTTAGGCGTGATTGTGAATTGTCGGTTCCATAATCGAGAGTGGTGGGCACACAGGTTTCGAATGTAAGTCAGACTGTGAAGCCATGATTCAAACTCTGTAGGCGGTAGATTAAAAGTATCTGAAATTTTTTTCTTATCATGACGTTGGGCAAGATTTTCGTACATTATTGACCATGTTCCCATGGATAATAGTTCGACTATCATCCATGCTGGCAAGAGCGTTGGTTGTTCGTAATTCTTTTTATAGTGACCGACAAACGGTTCTTTGCTTCTTTGTTGTTCCATTTCGCATTGGCTTAGTAGGGAATAGTATTTGTAATTTGGTTTAAATAAATCACGTCGTAGGTGCCAATGACCATCGTTGTAATTTGTTGCTAATACTAAGCAAATTTGTGTTCGTACAGCGACTTCTATTCTTTCCATTGCGTCCATGACTAATATACGTAGGTGTCTGTCAAAGTCGTATAAAGCAAGTATGTCATTGAATGTCGTTCCTTCTTTGAAACGATGGTCTCGTTTTCCATCAATTATTTTTTCGAAGCAAATGGTGTAACCACTCAGGCGATAGTAACTGATAAAGTTAAGGTAATGACGTGCTTTGATTTTGTCTGGTATTAATAAGCCGCGAGATTCGAGTAAAGAAAGTTGTTCATCTACAGTAAGTGCTGGCTTGGCATATTTCTTGGTGGTCATAAAAAACCCGCTCTGGTTCGCATTGTTAAGAGGCGTAGCGGGTGTTGTTAAGTAAAGTTTAACAGACCCTACTACATTATACAACAATGCAATTGTTAGTAATTATTCGCTTTTTTATAAGCCTTTGACTAATAAAAAGACGTTAATTTAACGAAAAAGTTACGCGGGCGGTAATTCTGTCCAATGAGTAATCTTATCAGTTATATCAATGCCTGGTTTTATTCTGGAGGTCCAATTGATTGATTGGCCTGGATTATATTGGGCTATGTGTATCGGTTCATGGTTTGGAGGATGACGAAAAAACCCACAGAGGAACCCCAAAATTTTTTCTGATTTATTATTTGTAAGGGAAGATCTTGTAATAACTGGCTCCCCGGACTGGACTCGAACCAGTGACCTATTGATTAACAGTCAATTGCTCTACCGACTGAGCTACCGGGGAACACGCCTTACTAAGAGAGTTGCATACTAATATCGTAACCCAATTTCGTCAATATTATTTTAATAATTTTTCAACGGCCTGGTGAGTGCGGCGCATTGCTTCTTTGATTTTTTCCATGCTGGTCGCATAAGAAAGACGCAGATAGCCAGGGGTGCCGAAGGCGGAGCCTGGGATGACGGCGATTTCTGCTTCGTTGAGCAAATATTCCGTTAATTCCAAGTCGCTGTTTAAGTTTGCTTGCTTGATCAAGTTTTCTACGGATGGAAAACTGTAGAAGGTGCCGTCGCAAGGTAGGCATTTAACGCCAGGCAATTTGCGCAACTCGCCCACAATGTAATCGTGACGTTCTTTGTAGGCGTGTGTCATCGTCTTAATGCAAGATTGATCACCATTTAACGCCGCCTCTGCCGCCGCTTGAGCAATGCTAGTTGGGTTAGAGGTGCTTTGGGATTGAATTTTTTTCATTGCACCAATGATTTTTGCCGGTCCTGCCGCATAGCCAATGCGCCAGCCAGTCATTGCGTAAGCCTTGGAAACGCCATTCACTACGATGCAGCGTTCACGTAATTCTGGGCAAACCATCAAGATGTTGTGAAAGGGTTCGCTGGCCCACAAGGTATGTTCATAAATGTCATCGCAAACGACAAACACATGCGGATGCTTTAATAGAACCGCTGCCAATGTTTTTAACTCTGCACCGGTGTAAGCCATACCAGAAGGGTTGGAAGGGCTGTTTAAAACTAATAAACGTGTTTTGGGTGTAATTGTCGCTTCAAGTTGTTCTGCAGTGATTTTAAACTGCTGATCGCAATCTGCTTTAACGATCACCGGAACGGCATCCATCAATTTCGCCATATCAGGGTAAGAAACCCAAAATGGGGCAGGAATAATGATTTCATCACCTGGATTTAACATAGCGGCAAATAAATTATAAAGACTGTGTTTTGCACCGCAGGAAACTAAAATTTGCGCTGGTTCATATTTAAGCTTGTTATCTCGCGCAAATTTATCAATAATGGCTTTTTTTAAGCCAGCAGTGCCGTCGACCGCCGTGTATTTTGTCATGCCATCGTGAATCGCTTTGATAGCAGCTTCTTTGATATGGTTCGGTGTGTCAAAATCAGGTTCGCCAACGCTTAAGCTAATGATATTTTTGCCGGCTGCGATTAACTCATCTGCACGGGCAGAAACGGCTAATGTTGGGGATGGTTTGATTTGTTGCACACGAGCTGAAAGTTCATTAATCATACGTTATACTTGTCCTTTGTTTATTTTTAACGCGAGCGCGAATTATAAAGTAGATTCACCGAAAATCCGAGGAAAAAATGCCGTCACCTGATGTTTTTAAGTTGCAATCCAATTTTCCACCTGCCGGCGATCAACCTGCGGCTATTCAGCAATTGGTGGCAGGCTTACAAAATGGTTTGAGTCATCAAACATTGCTAGGTGTCACCGGTTCCGGCAAAACATTTACGATTGCGAATGTGATTCAAGCTGAACAGCGACCGACATTAATTTTAGCGCCCAATAAAACTCTCGCCGCGCAATTGTATGGCGAGATGCAAGACTTTTTCCCGCACAATGCAGTGGAATATTTTGTTTCTTATTATGATTATTATCAACCGGAAGCTTATGTTCCGTCATCTGATACTTACATCGCAAAAGATGCCTCCATCAATGATCATATTGAACAAATGCGTTTGTCGGCGACGAAAGCATTATTAGAACGACGTGACGCAATCGTGGTTGCAACAGTGTCTGCGATTTACGGTTTGGGTGATCCGCGGATGTATTTAAGCATGGTCATGCACTTGGATCGTGGCGATAAAATTGATCATCGACAATTATTACGGCGCTTAGCGGAATTGCAATATACGCGGAACGATGTTGATTTATATCGTGCAACGTATCGTGTGCGTGGCGATGTCATTGATGTCTATCCGGCAGATTCAGAAAAAGATGCGGTGCGTATTGAATTGTTCGCTGACGAAATTGAAAATCTTTCTTTTTTTGATCCATTGACGGGAGAAATTTTACGTCGCGTACCACGTTTAACCATTTATCCAAAATCACATTATGTCACACCGCGTGAACGGGTGATTGAGGCAATTGATAAAATTAAATTGGAATTACCGGTGCGGCTAAACGAATTGCGTCAGTTGAATAAATTAGTTGAAGTGCAACGTTTAGAGCAGCGCACGCTATATGATATCGAATTGATGACTGAATTAGGTTATTGCCCAGGCATTGAAAATTATTCACGTTATTTGTCGGGCAGAAATGCTGGCGAAGCACCACCAACGTTATTTGATTATTTGCCGTCAAACTCATTGCTAATTGTCGATGAGTCACATGTGACAATTCCACAAATACGTGGCATGTATCGCGGTGACCGTTCGCGCAAAGAGACATTAGTGGAATATGGTTTTCGTTTGCCTTCCGCATTAGATAACCGGCCACTGCGTTTTGATGAATTTGAACAACGCGCTCCGCAAACCATTTTTGTTTCTGCAACGCCGAGTGATTATGAACATGAACATTCGAGTGCTGTTGCGGAACAATTAGTGCGTCCAACCGGTTTACTTGATCCTGAAGTGGAAGTGCGCCCAGCGACAACACAAGTGGATGATTTACTTTCCGAAATTAACAAGCGTTCAGCTCTCAATGAACGTGTGCTTGTGACCACCTTAACTAAACGATTAGCGGAAGATTTGACTGAATATTTAGATGAACATGGTGTGCGCGTACGTTATTTACATTCCGATATTGATACCGTTGAGCGTGTCGAAATTATTCGTGATTTGCGTTTAGGAAAATTTGATGCACTGATCGGAATTAATTTATTGCGCGAAGGATTAGACATGCCGGAAGTGTCACTGGTGGCAATTTTAGATGCGGATAAGGAAGGATTTTTACGTTCCGAAACGTCGTTAATTCAGACAATTGGTCGCGCAGCGCGACATTTCAGCGGTAAAGCTATTCTATATGCGGATCGAATTACGCAATCAATGCGAAAAGCGATTGATGAAACGGAGCGGCGTCGTAAAAAACAACATGCATATAACATTGAACATAACATTACGCCACGCGGCGTACAAAAAGCGATTCGCGATATTATGGAAGGCGCTTATTCAGACAATTCTGTACGTGGAAAAATGTATTCTAAAGTAGCGGAACAAAATGCAGAATATCGTGCCTTGAGCCCAGAAAAACGGCAAGCGAAAATAGCAGAGCTTGAAAAGCAAATGTATGAACATGCGCATAATTTAGAATTTGAAGAAGCAGCGAATATACGTGACTTAATTAAGGAAATTGAGAAAGACAATATTGGATTTTAAATAATCATGACGCACGGACGCAAATTTACTCAGCAGGAGCTAAAGTTAGATGATCGTTTTACTGCTTGGTTTTTCCAAGAAGATAAGCGCCATGATAGTTCCCTCCCTTCGGTTCCTTTCAAACTTCCAGCAACAGATCACAAGCAATTACCCGTATTTTTGAAAAGCGGATTTTTTAAAAAAAGTAAAGGGGATAAGTTTAGAATAGGTGTGCATGTTATTTTAGACAACATCATTGCTTGGTCCGTGCAGAATCAACTGTCAGCGGAAGACATTGCTAGTTTGAAAGAATTATATGGCGCCAAGATGGAATATAAAGGCGGAGGAGGCGAAAGTGTTCAAGAACCAATGCTGCCTCTTCTTACACAAGGAGTTTGTTTCTTATCGGGGATAGCGAACCAGCTAACACGCGATGATACTCCTCTCCAAGTGCGCAAGAATCATTTACGTAATCTTGCAGCAAACATAAGAAGAGACACCTGTCCGCCGGGTGTCATGACTCATATAACCGATGCTTATTTACGTTTGTCTTCGAGTCCACTGATGGATCTCAGAAGAGACGTTGCGATACAAACAGTGATAGCTCAGTTAAAACCTTGGATTGACTCCAAATCCGTTTCAGCGGGCTGGGAAGTACATTATGCAAATGCTGTTTTGAATAGTTATGCCGATCAATTAGGGATTGGTGTTGTTGATGATTATTATGTGGAAAATAAAACAGAATATCGGTGTAATTCTGAAATAGTGATCGAGCTTTTGCAACAATTTCCCATCGCAATTACGAAAAACTTAACGCTGGAAGCCGTGTTTCAACAGATTGTTTCAAAATTTAATTTAGCTATTTCCACTGAGACTCAATTTGATGATCTTGACGAGCAATTAGAAACCTATGGTCATGATGAAGCATATAGTCGATCAGGATTTTTGCAATCGAATAGTGCAGAGTCTTATCAAGTTGCATCAAGTGCTTATTATTATTTGTGGTTAACATTGCAACGTCGATTGTCACGGTATTTTCATTTAACTTTTTCAGAACATCAAATGAGAGATGAAGGTCGTGAAATTGAAGACCAACAAGAAAGCACTATTGTTTATTCACCACCGGCTAATACAGATTTGAAATTTGCTTACGTACATAAAACAATATGCTCTACAGAGGGGGTCTTGGAGCGTCAGCTAGATAAATACGATTTATTATTGATGACGGTTAATGTGCATGTTGATATTGAGAAAGCCATTCCTGTAGAAGCGCGCGATAAACCAATATTAATCAAACAAGGAGATCGTGTTTTTGTTTATGGAAAGCAATATAACATCCGTTGGAAAACCACATTACTAGGAACGGTTGAATCATTTCCGAAAGTTAATTTTCCATTGGATAACAATAAACTGATTTCTTTTAGTGATGTGCCAGGTCAATATTATCAAAAAATTGCAGAAAAACAGGCGCATATCTGTTATAAATCGGTAACAAAAGTTATTAAAGATGAAAAAACGATTCCGCTTGTGACTTATTGCGCTAGTGCATTGTTTGGTAAAGAGCCAGAACAACAAGAATCATTTTGGCGTAAGTTGCCATCTAGCGTGATGAATCGACACATTGAATTGGCTGCCGAAATGCTCGCGCTGTTTAAGCGAGAAGCAATTCAATTAAATTTAACCGGTGAAGAAAAATCTTCTAATGTTGCATCACAGCAATGGATGGCAGATTTATTTAAAACACTCCGTTTTTCTGTTTTTCAACATCATAAATTGACTGAAAGTTTTCTTCAGTTAGCGACTCATTTACCAAGCTCAAAACGTCAAGAATTTTTTTCTCTTTTACTAATGCGCTTTGAAAATGCTTCGCAGCTTGCTCGTTATATTTGCATTCATCCATTTGAACAATGGGGTGAGTTAATCTGCAAATTGTTGATTTCTGAAATGTTACCTAAGGATTTTAATCATGCTGAATTTATTGCAGAGTTTATTAAATTACTTTTGCAAGAACTCTCTCAGATCAAAGACGGCCTTCAGGATGCTTGGATAGAAAATAAATTATTTGTCTTACTTGGTGATAAAAGAGTGCGGCAGCTATTTAAAGTGCCGCAATTAATTGATCTGATTGAAGCGTTGCCTCAAAATAAACAACCATTAATCTGGAGTATCTTAGAATTATCATTAACCGAAATTAGTTTTGCAAAGAATAGTGGCAAGCTATTGGTTCGTTTTGTTCGTACATGTCCTGTGGATGGTAGATTGGCGCAACTTTCCAATTTTGCTTCTAAGATAGATTTAGCTCCTATTATTTTAACGGGTGCTTGGCTGGGTGTGCTTTTACTCGAATTGCAAGCCGAAGATTTTAAGGATTTTTTTGAGAAATTTTTTGTAAATTATCATATTGTTTTATATAGTGAAGATCAAATTTTTGCTGCTTTGCGATCACTGGATTTGCAATGTTATCACTCCTTTCTAGACGTGCTTGGCTTGGATAAATTAAAGGAAATTGCAGGTGAAGGATCCATGCTTGTAAATGTACAGAATCACGAAGGTAAATTATCTGTAAATTTAAGAGCGCAACGTTATCAGACTAGTGATGTTAAGTATTTCACTAAACAATGCAAATCTGTGTGCGGCATTGTTGTTTTGCTTCTGTTTAATCTAAAATCAGTACCTAAGGTTGTGATTACATCGCCCGACTCTCCAGAAATATTCACATTAATGACTGATTGGGGAAGCTGTGCGTTGAGAATGTTTTCCCGTCTAGGCGAACTTATATTTCTTGTTGAATCTCCTGAATCTGAACCCTATTTAGAGATTTACAATTTAATCAATGAAAAACTAACTTGTGTGACAAAAAAGGTTACTTTACCGCCTGTTGAATTTACGGTTGTAGATATTCTAAGAAAAAATGGGGATTGCTATGTCTGTAGTAAGGATTTTGTATTTAGATTATCTAGCAGTGATTCCAGTGATTGGGAAACTTATAGTCTTGAACGCTTAGGAATTGAAGATGGTGAAAAAATTAGTGCGTTATATTCAGTATATGGTCGTTTAGCTATCGCGTTATCTTCTGGTCAACTCATTCTTTACAATTATCAATTAAAAAAAATATCTACTCAATCAATTTTGCCTGAACCAGTAGCATTTGGCATATCACCAGATGATAAATTATGTGTTATACGCTCATCAGATGGCATGTTGGGAGTGTATGCAATTTCAGACTATTGTTTTTTAGAAATGCAAATTATCTCCATTGGTCCTGTTGCGCCTGACAGTCTAAACGAATTATGCTCCGCTTGGCTTCCAAGCGGAGAATTAATTTATGTCAGCGATCATGCATTGATGTGTTATGACCCACGTGATTCATTTTATTCTTTGCGGCATACCGAATTTTTTTTATTACCGGAAGGAATGTCATCTTGCGATGTGACTTGCTTGACTACAACACCTGATGGCTACGTTAGTTTTTGTCTAGGGGAAGATTTTATTACGATCAAACCCATACGAGCTCCATCATTTAAGCCGGCTGAAGAAAAAGAAGCTGCATATTATAAGTCGCAATTTAAAAATATTTCTTTGAGTCATGATGCGCGCGCTCTTTATCATTCAATGAAGCGTAAAAGAGATGAGTTGCAGCGGATAGTTGCGGGGTATCAACAGATGTCGAGCCTCAGTCTGTATGAGGTTTGCCCCATGCCAGAGAGTAAAGAACAGGAGCTTGAACGCGGTAAGATCTATGTCAAAGTAGAGCCTGGTGTTGTTTATTATGCTGTCATTGATCCACAGGGAGTGGAACATTTTGATAAAGTGCGACTGAGCGATAATACGTCCTCCTACTTGCCTACACTTTATAAAACTACAGCATTAAGAAGGCACACAGTTGCGCCATTTCATGTCAACAATGACCACCAAGAAAATTTGCGGAGTATTAAAGGTAAACTTAGCAGGATAGAAGAACGGCTTAAAGCACTCGATTTTTTAGCGACAGAGTTAAACTCTAATATCCCTTCAGCTGTCATTGCAAAGATGAAGCAGCAATTTCCTTCTGTGTTGACATTTAAAAGCCGGCTGGTTTTGTGGCTTCACCATGATTTCGATTTATTTGTTTCTTTTTGTAACAAAGTAGAAAACGCTAAACCTAAGTATCCGGGTTCTAGCTCCCTACAGAGAAAAGATTTTTCATAATATAATCAATTAGCTAACTTGCTGTCCATTTTTTAACTTTCCGATAGTGTTAAAATCAAACTAATGGGAGGCACATATTATGAAAAAGCACCCACTGGTTTGGACCTTGTTAATGACGATGCTAGCATTTAGTTTGAATGCTAACGCAGAGTATTATGTGGTTTATCCTGCCTCTGCGGTGCCGGTTTATAGTGATTGCGGATGCACTTCGCGCACCACTTATCGTGTCCATCATCACCATGCTAAAAAGTACAAAAGACATTATGTTAAACGCACAGTTACCACCTATCGACGCAGTAGTTATCACATCGATGTCTACTATATCTGGTATGCATATCCGGGCGCAGTTCCAGTGCCTCCACCGGGCGTACGCCCATGTGAAGGCTACCGAGATTATTGGCAGCTGCAATCACGTTATGCCACAGCGCCGGTTGTTTATGAACATGATGACGATGCAACTTATTATGCGCCGGATTTAGATCGTAGTACGGCGGATGATGTGGATTATGCTTATTAGTTAGAATTTATTTGGTCTATATCTTGCCAACCAATCACCTCGATCTTGCCACGTTTTTGACTTTGTTTGCCACCATAGACTAGCCATGCGCGTTGTTTTTGTTCGCTATGAGTTTGCCAATAGTGAATACCTGCGAAATAATCGTCGGCAATCGTTTGACCTGCTTTGACTTCGACGGGAATAAGTTGCTCGCCTTCTTCAAGAAGAATATCAATTTCATGCCCTTGGCTGTCACGCCAAAAATAAAGATTCGAGAGTAAACCTTGATTGAAACGATTTTTAATTAATTCACTGACTACCCAAGTTTCAAACAGTGCTCCGCGCATCGAGTGCATCGTCAATTGTTCAGCATGTTGTATTCCGGCTAACAAGCAGGCAAGGCCTGTATCATAGAAATAAAGCTTTGGTGATTTAACTAGACGTTTATTATAGTTGCGATAATGAGGAGGGAGTAGAAACAAAATATAACTCGCTTCTAATACAGAAAGCCAAGCTTTGGCTGTGTTGTGAGTTATTCCGCAATCACTTGCCAAACTGGAAAGATTTAATAATTGTCCTGTGCGTGCTGCGCACATTTGTAAAAAACGATGAAAAATACGGAGATCTTGTACATTAGTGAGTTGACGCACATCTCTTTCAACATAGGTCATTACATAGTCGCTATACCAACTTTGTGGTGGAATTTTTCTATCGTAAATGGGCGGATAGAAGCCCTTGAATAGCATTTTTTCAACGCTGAGCGGAATATAATCTCCTTTCATAAGTTCACTAAGAGTGAAAGGAAGTAGTTGCACAAAGCCAACTCGACCCGCCAGTGATTGTGTAATTTTGGCGGTGAGACCAAATTGCTGAGAGCCAGTTAGAACAAATAATATGTTTTTTGGTTGAGAGTCAACGAGTGTTTGTAAGTAGGAAAACAAGTTGGGGCAATGTTGTATTTCATCCAGTATAGCCCCGTCAGGGAATTGTGCTAAAAACCCGCGCGGATCTTCTATAGCAAAACGGCGCTGGTCTAGATCTTCTAAGCTAAAATAAGGTTTCTCGGGAAAGAGCAGCTTTGCTAATGTTGATTTGCCTGCCTGGCGTGGCCCGGTGATGGCAACAATTGGGTAATGTTTTGCCTTTTCATGTAATACATGAGCGGCATTTCGTTTTAACATGGGGATAATTGCTCCGTAGATGTTTCTGAACTAATTGATTTAATTCAGCTTAATCTCATCCTTGCAAATTGTCAATTTGTTTGACAATTTGCAAGGAAAGACAGCTGGATTTTAATGCGGGAGCTCTGCTTTCAACCTAGAATTTCTTGCTTCCCACCAAAAGTGATGCTATCTTTCCCCCTCGCAAAAATATCATGAAAAATAGGCACGTAGCTCAGTGGTAGAGCATCACCTTGACATGGTGGTGGTCGTTGGTTCGATCCCAATCGTGCCTACCAACGCAAACAATCAATGAGAATCAAATGAGAACAACTATGCCTGTTATTACTTTACCGGATGGAAGTAAAAGACAATTTGATCAATCGATTACGGTGGCCGCTGTGGCAGCCAGTATCGGTTCAGGACTTGCAAAAGCAGCATTGGCTGGGAAGGTCGGTGACAAGTTAGTGGATACTTCTTATCTCATCACGAATGATGAAAGACTCTCGATTGTGACAGACAAAGATCCTGCTGCGCTTGAAGTGATTCGTCATTCAACCGCACACTTATTAGCGCAAGCTGTTAAATCATTATTTCCAACCGCTCAAGTGACGATTGGCCCTGTGATTGAAGATGGTTTTTATTATGATTTCGCATTTGGTCGACCATTTACACCGGAAGATTTAACTCGCATTGAAGAAAAAATGCATGAATTAGCGAAGCAAGATTTAAAAATAGAACGCCGCGAAATTTCCCGCGAAGATGCAATTAAGTTTTTTCGCAGCATCGGCGAAGAATATAAAGCGAAAATTATTGAAGCGATTCCTGCAGGTGAAATCCTCACGACGTATCAGCAGGGTGATTTTATTGATTTGTGCCGTGGGCCGCACGTGCCGAGTACTGGAAAGTTAAAAGCATTCAAGCTGACTAAGTTGGCAGGTGCTTATTGGCGTGGTGATTCTAATAATGAAATGTTGCAGCGGATTTATGGTACTGCATGGACTGATAAAAAATCGTTAGATGAATACTTAACTCGCGTTGAAGAAGCGGAAAAGCGCGATCACCGTAAATTGGCAAAGACCCTAGATTTATTTCATATCCAAGAAGAAGCACCCGGGATGATATTTTGGCATCCAAATGGTTGGGTCATTTATCAACAAATTAAAAAATATATCACTGAGCGCGTGACTGAAAATGGGTATCAAGAAGTGGCTACTCCGCAATTAGTTGATTTGGACTTATGGCGTAAGTCAGGCCATTGGGCGATGTTCAGTAACGATATGTTTACCGTGGAATCAGAAGATCGAACTTTTGCTTTGAAGCCAATGAACTGCCCTTGCCACGTACAAATCTTTAAGCAAGGTTTACGCAGTTATAGGGATCTTCCTTTACGTTTAGCAGAATTTGGCTGTTGTCATCGTAACGAGCTTTCAGGTGCTATGCATGGCCTGATGCGGGTACGCCAAATGGTTCAAGATGATGCGCATATTTTTTGTACGGAAAACCAAATTCAAGACGAAGCAGTTAAATTTATTGCGTTAGTTTTAGATGTTTATAAAGATTTTGGCTTTAACGAAGTGATTATTAAGTTAGCGACCCGGCCAGAAAAACGGATTGGTACGGATGAATCATGGGATACCGCTGAAAAAGCACTTGGTGCCGCATTGGATCAAGCAGGTTTGCCTTATGAGGTTCTTCCGGGTGAGGGCGGTTTTTATGGACCAAAGATTGAATTTCACTTGAAGGACAGCATTGGCCGTACATGGCAATGCGGTACCTTACAGATTGACTACAATCAACCAGAGCGTTTAGGGGCTTCTTACATCGCGGAAGATAGCAGTAGAAAGATTCCTGTAATGCTGCACCGTGCCATTTTAGGCTCATTGGAACGATTTATTGGCATTTTAATTGAGAACTACGCGGGTAAAATGCCGGTCTGGTTAGCCCCTGTTCAGGCGATGGTGATGAATATCACCGACCGAACAGCCCCATTTTCTGAAGAATTGGTCAATTTTTTAAAAAAACATGGCATTAGAGCTAAATCGGACTTGAGAAATGAGAAGATCGGCTTTAAAATCCGCGAACACACTTTATCTTGTGTCCCTTACCTATTGGTAGTCGGGGACCGCGAAGTTGAAACACGCACTGTTTCCGTAAGAACTCAACAAGGCGTTGATTTAGGCAGCCAGTCTTTTGACCAGCTGCTGAACTTAATTAACGAAGCAGTGGCGCAACGAGGTAGAACTGAATTAGGAGGAAGCGAGAATTAGCGCAGAAAAGAAGCCTCGGATTAATGAGGAAATTAGGGTCCCAGAAGTCCGATTAATTGATGCCGAGGGCGGTCAATTAGGTGTTGTCC